>Ga0209125_1000217_pt1 | contig 90454 bp, 58 predicted proteins | sample BarGraIncub1131A_FD_184503 | JGI IMG/M metagenome (GOLD analysis project Ga0209125, IMG submission 184503) | Arctic peat soil microbial communities from Barrow, Alaska - Barrow Graham LP Incubations 11-31A (SPAdes) (version 2) | ecosystem: Environmental > Terrestrial > Soil > Wetlands > Peat...
GCTTGCGCTTTTGCATTGGTTATTGTTTGAATCTGGCTACTTGTAATTCCATAGTTAGAATTGCTGCAAGCCTGACTACTTGCCTGTGATCTTGTTTCCAAAGAACTGATAAACTGATCTTTTAAGCTGACATTTCCTCTAATTTGGGCAGCAATATCAGAATTAAGATAAAGCTGAACATCTGCTTGAGAAACAACATTGGTTTTACCAGTTGCTATTAATCGTGCATACACTTCAGCTTCAGCTGTTGATTCTGAGTTTAAAGGTTGTGCATAAACTGTTGTTCCACTTTTCACTTCTGCAGAAACTACTGATTGCCATTCCGATGAACCTTTTGTTGCAACTACAATTAAGTTTTTTGCGCTGCTTGTATTTGTTTCAACTACAAAATTTCCATTAACATCCGTTTGAACGCTTTGCGTTGAGACTGTCTTTAAGGAACCATCCGCTTGTACTTCTGCCATTATAACAGTTGCTCCCTCAACACCTGTGCTCGATACACTTGAACGCACGTTCTGAGATGATGCATTACTTGCTGAACTGCCATCACTAACGCGACCAGAGACTTTTGAAGCTCCTTGTGGGTCATTAGTGCATGAAATTAATCCTAAAACAAGGATTGTCGAATAAAAAAATTTGTAATTCATCTTTTTGAGTTTAATTGTGAAAATATTTTCACTCTGCAAAGGGAGACTATTATTAATTGAAAGTGTTACACAATTTCTATAGCTAGTTACATAATTCACAGATTACAATCTTTACAATATAATATGCTGATTAATAACTAATGTGTTTGTTTTATAGATACTTAGAGAAATAAAAACGCTCCATAACGGGTAGCCAAACCACATGCGCCTGAAGGCGCACGCGGTTTGGCTACCCGTTATGGGCTATGCTGGAGCGCGTCATTGAAAGCTATTGCAATTTTTGTATATTTGAAGATATAAACTTCGTGTATGTGCTTTAAGATTCTGACATCTGAGATGCTATTAGAATTCACTTTGAAAGTGAAGGATTCTCCTATCAATAAGCTGAATAGGATGCAGACACTTGAATTGCCGGTGGATTATTTTCAATTCTACAAATCTGTTTCATCGGTATATTCATCTAAGATTGAAGGTGAGGATATTGATTTCGACAGTTATTTCAAGTACCGATTCATGAAAGTTGAATTTAAAGCGGACTACACCAGGAAGGCGGATGATTTGTACGCTGCTTACGATTTTATCGATACCAATAGCTTGACCATTGATAACGTCAAGAAGGCATATTCGATTTTGAGTTCCAATTTGTTGCCAGATATCCATCAAGGACGCATTCGTACAAATCCGATGTTTGTGATAAACAATAACGATCAGATTGAGTATGTCGCGACGAGTCCTGATCAGGTGAACACGGAATTGGAGAAGCTATTTCAGGATATAGAGACTCTCCAGATGAAAGAGTTGAATTCCTATGAGATTTTCTATTACGCTTCCATGATTCATTTGGTTTTTGTCAAGATTCACCCTTTTTAGGATGGTAATGGCCGGACTGCTCGACTTTTGGAAAAGTGGTTTTTACTTGAGCAATTAGGAGATAAGGCAAATTCGGTTCAATTGGAGAAGAATTATTTCCTAAAGTTGGCTGATTACTACAAGAATATCAAGAAACTTGGCGTAGAATACGAAGATCTGGATTATCTTAAAAGCTTTGACTTTCTTCTGATGACCGTTCAGTCTCTGGATGAAAAATAAAAAAGCACAGCCCATAATAGAGCAGGCGGAACCATCCAATTCACTTGATATCTTCATTGCTAATTTTTTCACACAATCTTGTGGGGGCATTATCAGTATAGATATTGAATGGAATCTGATAAGTCAAATTGATAGTAACTCCCTAGAAGTTGTTGGTTAGTTTGAGACAATTGATAATTTGGGAAAATACTAATTTTTTACACAGATAAATAATTATTCAACTTATGATTAAGGAAATAACCCCATTATTAAGCATCATTAATCAGCTAATTTTAGCTTCAATCATTTTTGCTGCCTCGAAAAAGAAACAACATAATATTCTTTTGGGCATTTTAATTTTATTGCCTTTATTTCCCAATGTTTTTAATTATCTAATTTTTTCAGGAAATATTGCGCCCATTAAATATATTATTTATTTGGCAGTTTTAAGCAATATTTGGTATGGACCGGTATTGTATTTCTTTGTCCAAAGCATTTTTGGAATACCCTATAAATTTCGTGCTAGCCACTTAATGCATACCATTCCTTTTTTGTATGCTGTATTTTATTGTATTCTTTTCGCTTTAAAAACATCTGTTGAACAACAAGATTATTTGATCGCTTTATCTCAAGGAAAAGCTAAAATTGACTTGCAGATTTGGAGTGGCATTTTAATTCTGCAAACCTTAATCTATGTTTGTTATCTTTTGGCAACTTGGAAAAATGAGGTGAAGAAGTTGGCCCAGTTTTATTCAAATGAGAATAACATTCGTCTACAATGGGTTTATTTTTTCTTGTGGGCACATTTGCTAATGTTAGTTCCAGCTATTGTTATTGTTGCATTCCCGTCTGCTGAAGGATTTGAAATTGTCCTGCCAATTCTTCTATTGATTTTATACTGTTATGTAATTTTTTACAGCATTCATACGGCTCCTAACCTGCAAATAATTAGTTCTAATGTGGAAGAAACCAAGAAGGAACTTATTTCAAAACCGCCTCTCTCAGTTGATAACCAGAAAATATTATTGGAGAAACTAACTCTTCAGTTTCAAAATGAAAAAATATATCTGAAAAAGGACTTAACTCTTAACGAACTGTCAAACGTTTTAAATGTTCAGCCATACTTACTGTCCTACACGATCAATAATTACCTGAACCAAACTTTTTTCGATTTGATAAATAGTTATAGGATTGAAGATGCCAAGAAAAAGATATGTTCACCCGATTTTTATCATTTAACCTTCGATGGTACGGGACTCGTCTGTGGTTTTGGTTCAAAGGCATCTTTTAACAGGGCTTTTAAAAAACATGTTGGTAAGACTCCTTCCGAATATAAGCAAGACCAATCCTGACCTTCCATTTTTTTTAGTACGAAACGCGTCTCAATTTGTAAGTTGATACGTGTTTGTGCATACTTTCACTTTTATCTGATTGGTGAAACAGTAACTTCGCCATCAAACAGTTTCATTTCTAAAAAGTTAGAAAGAGCAGCGTCAGCTCGTTAATCACTGACATTTTATCATGAAAAAGATAACAACAGTTTTGTTTTTTGCCCTTATTGCAAGTGCCGCATATGCTGGTAAACCCAGTCTTGTCGGTCCCATTAATGCTTCAAGTTTCGAGCTAACTAAAAAAGCATTGGATGATGGAGCAGATCCGAATGAAATGCATGCTCAAGCAACAGAATTTTGTTGGGCTTGTATCACGGGTCGAACCGACATCATTTTATTATTACTTGAAAAGGGTGCAAAAGTGGATGAAGTTGGTTTTTTAGGAATGACAGCTCTCTCAGGAATTGTTGAATTTCCAAGAACTCCAGCAGAAATTGTTGCAGAGAATAATAAAACAAACGAAAAAATATTGAAGCACTTTACGGTAGAAAAAGTAAAGGAAAAGGGATGGTATTTAGAAACAGATAGTACAAAATTTTCAACCATTGAAGTGAGAGCAAAAATATTGTTGGATGCGGGAGCAAATCCGAATTTTTTATTGGGTGGACCTGGAGTAGTTAAAACAGGTACTCCATTTCTTGCTGCTGTGAAAAAACAACAATTAGGGATGGTTAAAGTCATGCTAGATTCTAAAAAGGTAGATACTGAATTGCGATTTGATCAATGGGCGGAAAGCGTAGATCGTTTTGTGAATGTAATACATGCCGGCGTTTATGTAAATGAAGAAAAAGCGCGTGATTGGGCAAAAATACCTCAATTCAATTCGCCTTTGATTTATGCTGTCGAAAAACAGAGCCTTGAATTGGTGAAACTTTTAGCTGAAGGTGGTGCCGATTTGAATAATGGGAAAAAAATAGCAGGATATAAGGGAACGTCCTATTCTTATTTGACTCCATTGGATATAGCCATTGATAAAGGGTTTACTGAAATTGCAGATTACTTACTATCAAGAGGCGCTACTAGATGCCAAAAATGAGCTGACAAAAAGACAAAAACGCTGATTAACCACTAGCAAAATAATGCCTTCAATAAGTTAATGCTTTTTGAAGGCGTTTTTATATCAAAGTTTCTCACCTCATTTCAGATAAAACGGCGTAACTTTGAAAGAAGATTCATCCGTTTGTTAAAACTGAAAATAATGCAAATCGCCATAAACAGAAAAAAATTCACCTTTTCCCCCGATTCTTCCAGGGTCATCGCCCGTTTTCTATATTTGGATGATGAAAGGTCGGCAGATATAATAAGGAAGGTATTGGCAATGCCCGATAAAGAGGTGAATAGTGCCATGAGCCAGTTGCTGAGGGGGTATTCCCGGCGTCACCGGAATATTTCGCGCATATTTGAGAAACATTTTGCCAAACTGTCTCCCATATTTGAAAAGATTGAGGTGAATGAAGAAGATCTTAGTCCCACTCAAAAATCCTTGATTGGTTCGTATTTTACCATGGAATACTCCATTGAATCGGCTGCTTTTTTCAATCCATCCGTTGTAGAAGATCCGGATCAGTCGGAAACAAGGTCCGATGAAAAGCGGGTTATTTTCAGTTTCCGTGCTACCGGCGAAGGGCATATTTCATCCGTCGTTTTTCGCGCAGGCATTCTTGATAAGAATAACAACCTGACCATAGAGCCTGTTGGTAAAATGCTGGCCGAAGCAGATGTCATCAAGCGCCATGTTTACGACAAAAAATCGTTTCAGAAGAAACTGGATGACATGAAAGACAAGGAAAATGTTGTTGTTCCTGCCATCTTGGAAAAAATTGATAAACTAGAAAACACAGAAACCCTTTTTTCGCCAGTCTTGCCCGTTAAATCCGACGAAAAAAAGAAACAGGATAAGGTGATTTCTCCTGCTTTTATCCTGGATAAACTTGGAGATCATTTCACGTATGGCGAATTGATGAGGAACCTTGTATTGGCAAGAAAAGATCCCAAACTTACGGAAGATCATATAAAACTCATCAATCAAATGATGTGGCTGGCATCTTCGCACTACGAGATTAATTTCTCCATTGATTCTGCCATTTCCGAAAGGGTTATTTTCCCCGTATCGGCAACCGAGCAAAAAGGCATTGAAGATGCCCGTTTTGTTAAATTCACGGACGACGACGGCGAAGTAACCTATTATGCCACCTACACCGCCTATGATGGCGTTTCGACTCTGCCCAAGTTAATCAAAACAACCGACTTTTATAATTTCAAGATATTACCCATTAATGGAGAAATTGCCCAAAACAAGGGGATGGCCCTGTTTCCCCGGAAAATCAACGGGAAATATGCTATGTTGTGCAGAATTGACGGTGTCAATAACTACATCGCCTATTCGGATAGCATCAACATCTGGCATGAAGCCAAAATCATACAACAACCCATTTACCCCTGGGAACTGGTGCAAATTGGCAATGCAGGCTCCCCCATCGAGACAGAAGAAGGTTGGCTGGTCATTACCCATGCCGTCGGTTCCATGCGGGAATACACGTTGGGCGCATCCCTATACGACCTTGAAAACCCTGAGATAGAGATCGGAAGGCTTAGCAGTCCGCTCATGGTTCCAAACGAATTCGAACGAGAAGGCTACGTCCCGAATGTCATTTATTCCTGCGGTTCCATCATTCACAATGAGGATCTTGTCATCCCTTATGCCATGTCTGACCATTCTTCTACGTATGCGACGGTAAATCTTAAGGAATTGTTGGAGGTGCTGAAGAATTCCAAAAAGGAGGATGATGTGGAAAAGGGGTGAGAATTGCAAATTCGGATTCAACGTAATTTGCTCCTAATTTCATTCCCTGAATAAACGCTCCAACAGAAAGAATACGAATTATAATAAAAGCGAAGAGATTCAGAGTGCATTTGACCATTTGTTTAATTTTTTTTGAAAAATAATACTTTAATTTTGCATAATTGAAAAAAGTAAGTAGTGTCTAAAATATAATGTCGTATTTTACCCCCACATTGTTGAGGACAAACGACAAGCGTTCTTTGAGATTTTGAAAACTGAGATAGGCATCAAATGGTATCCATTGATACTTGATTCTTTTCCATAATATTTCAATCAGGTTCAATTCGGATGAGTATGGAGGCAAGAAGAAAATATGCACATCTTGATCCTTCCATTCTTTGATTTTGGCCATGAACTTCTTTGACCTATGGATTGGAGAATTATCCAATATTACAACAGTCTTCTTTACGGTTTGTGCGACAAACTTATCCATAAAACTGATGCATTTATCGGAATTGTACGTTGTTTCATGCATCTCGTAGAACAAGTCATTTTTACGAGTCATCAAACCGACAACATTGAGGAACTTGCCCTTGGCTGCAGGTAAAAGGATTTGTTCTCCTTTCTTTTGCCAGGCATAAGGGACATTTGGTGTAAGCCCGAAATGGCTTTCGTCCCCAAAATATAGATCAAGGTCTCCGCTGTCTTCCAATTCTTTAAGGGCTTCTATTCTTACTTGTTTTCTTTCGAATTCATCCTTGTTCTGTTTGCTCTTTAGGGAAAGTCTTACCCGTCTCCAAGTATACTCCAGTACCTTTTAAAAAATTCTGCAAGGTCTTTTTGCAGATGATTATATTGTGAGTTTCTTTGAAGTAGGTCAGTACATTTTTAAGATTACGACCATGAAGTTCAACTTGCTCATCAACCTCCTTCTCGTAACCTTTCAGTCGGGTCTTGACCCCTCTACCAGGTACCATTTGGAGAGAATCAACGCCGATCTGTGCTCATCCATCGAACCAACGTTCAATCGTTCTACGACTCACACCGAAAATCTTCGTCAAGTCAGTGATTGTCTGTTTTTTGGTGGGACAGAAGAAGGCACTGACTGCGTTTCCTTACGATGTTGTCGGTACTGTTTTTATAAAGTATCTCCAGAGCCTCAAGCTCCTCAGATTTCAATGTTATATATCTCATAGTGAGACAAATATACAAAATAACTATCACATAAATAACATAATACGACATTATATTATTCTAATTACTTATTATGTACATTGCATCTCAAATGAAAGGTTTTCTATGAATAGTACAGATTCGAACACGCTAATAACCAATTATATTCTGCTATCTCATTGCAGATAGTTGTTGAGCTACTAATATATATATATTCTCTCTTAAATCAGTACGGCTATGAAGAACTATTTGATACCAGTATTATTGTTGGCACAATCCTTCTTATGTTTTTCACAGAATCCGCTTAAAGTTGAAATTGAAGGATTGGTTGCGGGTGATTCGGCCAGAATCATTATCCAGAAGGAGGGAGTTGCCCTTATTAAAAAGACGGTGCATTCTATCGCACCACTTAATAATAAAATTGACCTGGACTTGGCAGATGGTAAATGGGTCATTTCAATTGATGCAGCAGGTTATGCCTATCCTCCCGCAAAGAGCCTCGTCCTTCCACAGGTAAATTATGCAAAATACACCTTGAATCATTTGCCGGATGGTGAATATAAGTATTTATGGGCTGATGATGATTCATACGCAGGCCATGCCACTCAAACCTATATCAATGAAGAAAATAAACTAATCATAGTAGATGATACCATCCAAGTTCCGACCGATTATTCTGCCATAAAGTTGCGGAATGAGTTTGGAATCATTCTTTCCAATGAGATTTCTCCATGGTCAAGTGAAGATAGTTACCGGTTATATAAAAGCTTGAAAACCATACCGGAGCATATTTTTGTAGAAAGAAGCATGACCACTGAATCAGGGCAAAAGGTTGAATCGGTCTTTCGGTTAAGTCCGAACGAAATCTTTAAGGATATTGAGGTGGAGATCAAGAATAATGTTCGATATGTTACTGTCAGCCAAAGTGCCTTTACCTATGCGTCACCAACCATTGTTAAACTCAATAACATCAAGGGCAATTATTTTTCCAAAAGGCTTCATAATGCCCTGGTCAATTATGTGACTGATTTTGGTCAGAACACAGCGAATATCAATATTATAGCTTCAGAAATCTATGGAGTTCGGTTTATGGAGAGTGTGCAGGAAACAGAAGACTTGATGGGTGAAGATCAATCCAATTTCCAATCCTTTACCAGTGAAGAAAAGATTCAAATACTGACTATGCTGGAAGAATTCCCCTCCGGTTTACATAAACAGGAGGGTTTGGCTTATTTTGTCCGAAGAGTGAACGGGCAAGTCAATCCAACGTATCCAGCGGCGCCGGCCATTGCTTGGACAACTCTCAGAGTCATTGAGTTTATGAGCATTGCTTTTAACAACGGTATTGAAGAAAATGTCAGACGCTTGATCATTCACGAGAAAGCGCATTTTTTATGGGCCTATACCTACAATAAGAATCTGATCGATGACTGGGTTGAAATTGGAGGTTGGTTCAAGGATCCAACGTCCCTGTCAGGGTGGACAACGTGTAACACCACCGAATTCGTGACACCTTATTCCTATTATGTGAACCCGGATGAAGATATGGCTGAATCGATTTCCTATTATCTGACCAATCCGGATGCCTTGAAAGCCGTATCCATGAGAAAGTACGAGTTCATCAGAGACCGCGTCATGTCTGGTGCCCAATACATCGCTCAAATCAGAGAAGATCTCACCTTTACAGTGTATAATCTATTCCCGGATTATACATATCCGGGCAAGATTGTCGGGGTTGATATTTCGGTTGTCGGAGAAAGTTATGAAGATAAAGTGGTTTCCTTCGAGTTTAAACTCAAAACAGAAGACCTGGCTTATGATGGTGCATCCATAGGATATATACGCATGCAAACAACATCGGGTCATATCCAAGACTTGTGGCTGTATCCAAAGAATGGAACCATTGATTCGATTTTGGTCGGTACGACTACCTTTTCCAAACATCTCAAAAGTGGATACTGGAATTTGCAATTTATTCGGGTGGATGACCCCAGTCATAATTCCAGGTATGAAAACACGGCTTCCATTGGTTTCAAGCTTTTTATCAACAATCCCCTGGAAGATATCAATTCGCCCGTTTGGCGTTCTGATTTCAAGATGGAAAAAATTCCCAATTTTGATCTGAATACCAATGGTCCGACTGCAGATACTACGAACGCCATCCAAGCGATCAAGTATAGTTATAGTTTCTTTGATAACAGCCCGATGCTCCGATCCATCACGAGGGTATTTTTCCCCAGTCTGGATAGTACGACTCATATACCCTATGAACTACAAATTCAGGGAGGTCCCATAGACAACTATGCAGATACTACTGTTTCATATTACAATTCAGACAAACATTTTGAAATGTATTTGCCAATTCCTGAATATTATCCTTCAGGGTATTATTCCGTATCTTCCATCAATACCGTTGATATTGCCGATAACTGGAGCAATGTGTATTTTTCGAATGATACATCCGATGTTCATGTTTCTGCTTCAAAAGGAATGTTCAAAGATGTCCGGGACAGCATCTACATCCGGACAAAACATCCGGATTATATAGCGCCAATCGTGGATGTCAATCGAATTCATATTGCCGCAACACCAACCAATCCAACTTCACCCGATGGGGAGACCAAAGTGGACATATCGTTGCTTGTGAAAGACGTATCCGATCATATCGGTTTTGAGTCAGGCACCAAAGAAATCACCTACATCCTGAGAGACCCTCAAGGAAAAGAATTTTCATTCAACAGTTGGAATGAAAACGGTTTGCTGGACTGGTATACACTGAAAGGTGACTATACGAATGCCTGGAAGTTGATTAACTTCCACGTGATACTTCCCAAAGGATCCTTTCCCGGCAAATGGGGTTTGGTCGGATTGAAAACATTGGACAGAGCCAATAATTTCAGAAATTATTCCTTTGTGGAGATTCTTCATTTTGAAATTATTGAATCGGATTTAAAACTGATTAAGCCATTAAAGGCCGAGATTGTGGGCAAACGGGTCAATGCCTCCAATGTGGAAAACATATCAGCCAACATCAGTTGCTATCCTGGGAAGGGCTTGAACTATAATCTGACCATATACAGTTTGATGGGAGGGAGTATTGTCCGTAGAGATGGTTTCATGACCGATGATAGCATTCATTTGGATGCGATCAACGTAAAAGGCGTTTTAGATGGCATTATCATCATGACGGTTCAAATGACCGATTCATTGGATCGATTGGTTGCAACCACCTCCGTTGAATACACAAAAGATACGGAGCGTCCTAAATCATTCTATTCCAGATGCAACCTTTGGGATTTGGGAACCAGCAGTATAGATTACCTGATCATTCAACTTTTTGTGGACAGTATGGATGTTGGTGGTGACTACCGATACGAAATGATGCAATTGACCAGGGAATCAAACGTAGCTGCTTTGAGAAGCGCTTCGGTCGTAAGCAAAGCAAGTATCGTTTCCAGGGTGGACAATCTGCAAGATCTGTCAAGAGTATTCACGGGCAAGATCAACAACACGGAGCCGGTGTCCATCAATCCGAACTTCAGCTTAATGTCGGATGGTTATTTCAGAACGGTTCTGGAAGTAAGCGATTCCTGTGGAAATGTCGGTGAACCTTATTACGATTATTATTATAAAAAGGATGGAATGATTACGTATATTGGAACATCGATGCCTGCAAATGAGGTACATACTGATTCCGCGGAAGTTTTTACCGGTAAGACGGTCTTGTTCCCGATAAATATCTCTTACATCAATCTTTTGGACTCTGTCTCCGCTTATCAGTTTAAATTGGTCTATGATTCGACCAAACTGGAGTACCTGGGTTATTCAAAAGACAATACGTTGTCTCAGAATGGCACGGTTGAACTCAATCAACGCAACAACGGGGAAGTGAGAATCGGGTATATTGGAAATGAATACCTTTCTGGAGAAGGTCTGGTATTAAACCTCCGGTTCAAAGCGCTCCATGCTGGTGAAACCACTCCTGTCATCAGCGAATTCCTGTTGAACACAGATTCTGTTGATGCAGATTCAAACGGTACGCTCCTCATTCTGACAATGTATGGAGATGTAGATGGAAATGAACATATACAGGCATATGATGCGGCATTGGTGCTTCAAAACTCCGTCGGATTGGATCCCATGCCATCGATTGATCCCATACCGTGGACAAGCTGGAGAGTGGTTGCTTCCGATGTCGATGGTAATGACAACCTGACGGCCAACGATGCTGGATTGATACTCAGAAGGTCCATCGATCTGATGAGTGTATTCCCTGTTGAAACAATGGGTATTTTACTGAGATCCGCTACTACCAACGAGGCTGATGTCACCATTACAAGGGAAAACAATAGCTTGGTGTTCAGGTCCATTGGCAATCTGATTGGATTGAATGTATCTTTGGTTGATAACTTCGGTTCGCTGGGGTCTCCTCAGATTCTGAACGAAAATATGATGAGGGCCACCAACATCAATGCCCGTACGTATAGAATAGGACTTGCAACAGCGACATCTCCAACGGAAGGAAGTACGTTCATGATCATTCCGATCATGGATGCCTCGGCCAAGGAAGTCACCCTTAATCTTTTTGTCAATGATACGGTGAAGGTCATACGGGCAAATATTGCTACGAACGTGGTTTCAGTATTGGAGATGGGTATCAAGGTTTATCCGAATCCGGTCAGGGACAATTTGACCATCGAATTTGGAGTCCATAAAGACTGCACTGTAAGAGTAACAAACCTACTTGGTCAAACGGTCTATTCCTCACAAGCCAATAACCAAACGCTGCATATAAACATGTCTGAATTTGCATCAACTGGGCTGTTCCATTTGCAGATCTTTGATGCTCAGAATAAGGTATTATTGACAAAGAAATTGTTGAAACAATAGTTTCCATTTTCGATTGGATGAGCAAATACGGGGTCCGTTTGAATGGACCCCGTATTTATAGCAACTGTATTTTACCATTTTAGAAAGCGCTACTAAACGTCGGACCAATAATGTGCATCTTATCATTATCTTTGATACGCATTTTTGAACAACCTCAACTAAATTCCACTCATGTCTTTATATATGCGAGCAGGTCGACTAAAAACCCGTGGATACGCTGCAATGAAGCAAATGGGCTTGCTTATTGGCTTCTTAGTTATCTGTTTACCTACGTTCAGTCTAATAGATAATTACCGGGCATTCGATAATATTTTCCTGAATTCAGATGCATCCAGGGTCAATTGTTTTATTCAGGACCAGCAGGGATTAGTTTGGTTTGGATCCGATAAGGGCCTTTTTAGTTACAACGGTTATACGGTTCAACATCATTTCTTTCCCTTTAGCGAGATAAACAATCAGGCCAACCAAATGATTAATTGCGGTACGCTGGTTGATGCTACACACCTTTATTTGGGTTCAGACAACGGCGTTTTAATTTACAATACGGAGACATCCTCTTTTGAAGCATCAACGGTGGAATTTCCATCGGATGTGCGCTCCATTGCATGGAGTGAAAAATGCCTGTGGATTGGATCGTTGAACGGTTTGTACCGTTATCGGGTTGGTAGTACGAAACTTGAAAACATAAGCGCTGGGAGAAACTCAGGCATACCGCACAAGACGATTTACTCCATTCTGGAGTCGAAAGATAAAAAGCTGTATGTGGGTACTTACAACGGACTTTGCTATTTGACTCCTGGTTCCACCACGTTTAAAAAGATCAATCTCCCGGTTCAGTTTACCAAAAATAGTCTGTTGGTGAATTCGTTGTTGGAGGACAGCATCCGGAAGTGCATTTGGGTGGGGACCGAAGGCTATTTGTTCAAGTTTGTACCTTCCACTGGTGTGGTTGAACGCATTGGGGCATTCGACAGCAATTCGATCAAATCGCTGGCATTGGATCAAAGCCAGAACCTGCTGCTCGGAACAGACAATGGATTGTACATTTACAACAAAGAAATGGGTATTGCAAAGCATGTGGTTCATGACTCTCGTGATGGTAAATCGCTGACCAATAATATAATATGGAGCATTTTTGTGGCCCGAAATACAACTGCATGGTTTGGAACCGATTATGGAGTTTCCATCTCCAAAAACAATAGGAGCTTTCGTTATGTGCCCATTTCACAGGTAACTGGGATAGGTGATGGCAACCAATTGCAGGTGATTTATAAGGATTCACGAAAGAACTTCTGGTATGGCGGTACAAATGGTTTGATTTTCACGTCTGTAGGCTCAAAAACCTGTATTTGGTACAAAATGGGTGATGCCCGTTATCCAATTTCGCACAATCGCATCCGCTGCCTGTATGAAGATAAAGACAAAACACTGTGGGTAGCCACCGACGGAAGCATCAACCGCTACGATTACCAGAAGCATCAGTTTATCCATTACAACATTGTAGATAGTACCCGCACGCGCAATGCCAACTGGGCCTACAGTCTGTTCGAAGACAAACAGGGACGGCTTTGGATCGCCACTTGTCTGGGTGGTATTTTTGTGGTGAACAAAGAAAAACTGATAAAAAGCACTTCCGGAGTTTACGTTGCCGAACAGAATTTTTATAAAAAGGCCGATGGGCAAGGCCTTTCTGATAATTACATTCTGCAAGTATTAAACGATTTGCAGGGAAACGTCTGGGCGTTGACGTATACGAACGAAGTCAATAAAATTGATGAAGCTACTGGAAAGGTGACACGGTTTCCAGGCCTTAAAACGACATCAGGCGAAAATGCGTTCAGTTTGATTTGCGATCACGAAGGAACGATTTGGGTTGGCCAATTTGGAAGCCTCAGTCGAATCAATCCGAAGAACAACAGCATTCAATCCATAAGCTTTGAGGGAATTAAGAATAGGCGCATCCGGTTGCTGACCGAGGAAAACAATCACATCTGGATCAGTACCAATGGCGGAACATTTGTGCTAGACAAGAAAACGTTGCAAACAAAATATGCCGGAATAAACAATCAGACTTTTTCTTGCAGTTTCTATAATTCGTTGGAAAATGAAATTTACCTGGGAGGTGTTGATGGTTTCGTGGTTTTCTCTCCAGACGTTATTCAAGAAAAAAAATTGAATCCGACACTTGTTTTAACGGCGCTTTACGTCAATGATCGCTTTTTTCAACCCGGTGCCGATTACAAAGGGAAAAGCCTGCTGTTTGCCAAAGACATTTCGCTTCGGTACGACCAGAACAACCTGACCTTTGAATTTTCTGATTTCAGGTACTCACTGATAGACGAATATAAATATGTGTACCAGCTCGAAGGTGTCGATAACGAATGGCGTACCGTAAAACCAAATTCCAACCGCATATCGTACAACAATTTAGCACCAGGAGATTATCATTTAACAATTGGTAGTTTAGACCAGGAAGGGAAGAATGTACAGCCTTTACTTGATTTTCCAATTACCATTCGGCCTCCATGGTACTACAGCTTTATTGCAAAAATTATATATGCCATCCTCATTCTCGGATTTTTATTTTGGGTAATCTCGTATTATTTAGACAGGCATCGCACCCGGATAGAGCGAATTGAAAAGGAAAAGTCGTTGGAACTTTCGAGGTTGAAAATTGAATTCTTTACCAATGTGTCACACGATTTCAAAACGCCACTCAGTCTGATCATTGCTCCATTGAGTAAATTAATGGTCGAAACCAAAAATGCTCAACTTAAAAAACAGTTGAGCTTAATTCAGCAAAACGCGTTGCGATTGAATGCACTTATTCAGCAGATTATTGGTTTTGAAAGAATTGACGGTTCGACCAGAAACAATTTGATATTTTCGCACATTGAGTTTGTGGAATTCGCCAGTGGCATTTTTTCGGTGTACGAAGACGCTTTTAGGACCAAAAACCTGAAAACAACGTTCAACTCCAATGTGGAAAGTTTGTTGGTGGATATCGATGTGCTCAAAATTGAATCAGTACTTAATAATCTGATTTCGAACGCTATAAAATTTTCAACAGAAGGTGGAAAAATTGAGTTGACACTCCATTATTCCTCTGAAAATGGTAAAACACTTACGTTTACTATTTCAGATACAGGAATTGGTATTCCCGTATCGGACTTGCCGATGGTTTTCGATCGCTTTTATCAGTCGCGCAAAACGGCAGATGACAAGGAGGGAAGTGGAATAGGCCTCTATTTAGTGAAAAGTCATGTAGAATTGCACGGCGGTTCCATTCGTATTCAATCGGAAGAGAATCAAGGGACCAACATCTCTATTTCGATGCCGGTTGTTGTCAACGAGCCAGATGCTGAGGCTGTTGTATATCCACAGATTGCCGAAGACGACACCGATAAGTCCCTGATTCTGTTGGTGGAAGACAATCTTCAGGTAAGTGACTTTATCCAAAAGTCGCTTTCTCAACTATACCGAATTAAAACGGCTCACAATGGGAAAACTGGTCTTGATTTGGCTCAAAAAATCGTTCCGGATTTAATCATTGCCGACGTTATGATGCCAGTGATGGATGGCCTGGAAATGTGTAAGCAACTGCGTAAGATGAAAGATTTATCGCTCATACCAGTGATCATACTCACAGCCAAAGACGATAAAATGACGGAAGAAAGGAGTATTGAGCTGGGCGTGAATGCTTTTATGCCCAAACCATTCGATACGAACATTCTGTTGCTTCGTATCAAACAACTTATTGGGACCCGAGAAAAAATGGAAGAAAGGCATCGGTTGGAAATCTTGGCTACTCCAAAGGAAATTCAGGCGGAATCGTGGGATGAGAAACTGTTGGCAGATCTGACAAAAATCATTGAAGACAATGTCGCTGATTCTGAATTGAACGTAAATAACCTAAGTCGGATATCTGGCATCAGCACCAAACAAATTTACCGCCGCATAAAGCAATTGACCGGACTAACTCCTGTGGATTATATCCGATCCATCCGCATGAAAAAAGCGGCTATGTTGCTGGCACAAAAAAAATTCTCCGTAGCGGAAGTCATGTATCTGGTGGGATTCTCCAATCATTCCTATTTTTCCAAATGCTTCCACGCTAAATACGGCAAAACTCCGAAACAATTCATGGAGTTGAGCTAATTTATCTACCAGGAATTTGTCCGTTTTGTATACCTCTCTGTCCGATTTGTACTTGAACCTTTCCTGCTGCCTGACCTATATTTGGGGATAATTTTCTCATCCTTAAATACTAAAATAATGAAAAAACACTTTACGCTCTTTTGTGCCATTTTTTTGGCAAGTTCTTTTGCTTCAGCCAGTGGTTACTGGGCCAGAAGTTTTGCAACCGTAACTTCCGGCGGAACACTTTACAACTACAGCATCGCAACAGGTCTTACCTGGACTTGCGACAACAATTGGGCTACGAACACCGCGTTCGAAGCCTATGACTTTGGTACACCGACTACGCTGGTGCTCAATGGTGGTTACGGTGAATCTGGATCGTACGGTGTCGATGACTATATTGATGCAATATCCTTTACGCTTTATTACCGTGCTTATTCCATTTCAGGTACCGGCGGAAACTGGGGGAGTATTGCATTGAACAATCTGTTTTATTCCACCGGAAGCCGTGCAACAGCCTCCAGTACACTGAATTCCATTTACAATAATGTTTCAGCTGGAGTTGATGTACTCGGACTTGTTGGAAATACTGCCGGAACGTATTATTTGGAAGTCATACTGGCAAAATCGCAATACTGGCAAACACCAGCTTCCGTTTGGTTAACGTCCAATGGCGATCAGAATACGGCGTTTGTATTGAGCACAGCTTCTACCGGCTACAAAGCAAAATTCACAGTTTCTGGCACTTCTGCCATCAATTCGGCTTCAAAATCTCTAAAAATATCCTCCGAACCGGGAATGATCAAAGCAGAATTCCAAGGTGTAGCCCATATTGAATTGTTCAATGTTAGTGGCCAAAAAATCCGCTCCATGAATGCCAACAACCAATTTAATGAAGCAGTGAAAGCTGGAGTCTACCTGCTTCGTGTGAATGGTGAAACCCACAAGATTGTGGTACGCTGATTAAAACCGAATAACCAAATATTACTATCATGAGAAAAACCACCTACTTAAGATTTTTGATGGTAGTATTGCTGATTGCTCCGATTTTTTCGGGGCTTTCGTCCTTGATGGCGCAGCAATCATCCAACCAAAAGAAAATGACCGGTACTGTAACCGATGAGCAAGGGCATCCAATACCTGGCGTGAGCATCAAGAATGTTCAAACAGCTCAGTTTACCATTACCGATGTTAACGGGAAATATTCAATCTCCTATTCCGATGATCAAACAAACTTGGAATTTTCATTTCTCGGCTATGATACAAAAATTATATCCATTTCGGGGAAAGCAACCTTAAACGTTAAATTGAGTCCTTCGGACCAAGGTCTGAGCGAAGTGGTGGTCATTGGTTATGGTACCCGAAAATCTACGGATTTGACTGGTAACATTGCTTCAATAAGTTCGCGCGACTTTGAAAAAGCGCCTGTAACGAATGCTGAAGCACTGATTGCGAACAAAATTTCGGGTGTTCAGGTACTTCCTTTCAGTGGTAAACCAGGGGCTGGAAGCTCGTTTCTGATTCAGGGGGGTGCATCGTTATATGCAAACGACCCCTTGATTGTCATCGACGGATTGCCCATCGAAGGTTGGAACAATGGTCCTGGAATGCTTAGCCAACTGAATCCGAATGATATTGAGAATATTACCGTGTTAAAAGATGCATCGGCTTCTGCCATTTACGGTTCCAGAGCATCCAACGGGGTTATATTGATTACTACCAAAAAAGGAAGCAAAGGAAGAATCAAAATTGACTTTTCCAGCAATTTCAGACTATCGGTCTTGCGTGACAAAATACCCGTCCTTTCAGCTGATCAGTATCGCACCTTGGCAACAGAACTGGGTTCCAGCATGATGATCGCTCCTGGAACAGCCAATACCGACTGGCAGGATGAAATTTTCCAGCAAGCTTTCACGCACGAATACAATCTAAGTGTAAGCGGAGCGTTGAAGGCACTTCCTTATCGTGTTTCAGTTGGTTATACCAATCAGGATGGAATTCTGAAAACCGGAAACTATGAACGTGCAACGGCATCAATCAACCTTAATCCAAGCTTTCTGAACGATCAGTTGAAACTGAATGTGAACCTGAAAGGCTCGTACGAAAACGAACGTATTGCCAACTCGGGTACCATTTGGGCAGCAACTGCGTTCGATCCAACACAACCTGTTCGCGTGGACGATCAGACCTATGGCGGATATTTTCAATATACACAATACGCTTCGAATCCCTATTTGACCAACATCAACCCTGTCAGTACGTTGAACCAGGTCGATGAACGAAACAAAACCTATCGCAGCCTTGGAAACATTCAGGCCGATTATAGTTTCTTCTTTTTACCCGAGTTGCACCTGAACGTGAATGCCGGATACGATGTTTCAACCAGTAGTTACAGCTACTTTGCACCTGCAACGTATTTTGCCCAGATTCTTTCCCAGGGGAGCAAATATGACCGTAATCCCTCGGCAAAGACTGGAAATAAATTACTTGAAACCTATCTTTTTTACGAAAAAACGCTACCCTCCATACAAAGTAAGTTTGATGTCACTGGGGGCTATTCGTACAATGATTTCCTGACAACCAACTATAGCTATTCGTCTTATTCAGCCGATGGAACGCTCATTAACAACTCAGTGCCACCTTTTGAGTTCGACAAGCCCAGTCATTCCATCATTTCCTTTTATGGACGGTTGAATTATACACTGAACGATAAATATTTATTGACGGTTTCCATACGTGATGATGCATCTTCGCGTTTTTCCGATAAACACCGTTGGGGCTTGTTCCCTTCGATGGCGTTGGCTTGGAAAATAAAAAATGAAAGTTTCTTGAAAGATGTCAAAGTGATTTCCGATATGAAATTGCGTGCAGGCTATGGCGTTACCGGTCAGCAGGATGGATTGTCCAATTATTACCCAATTATACGATACACCACCAACGGTCTTGGAAGTCGGTATTCGTTTGGCAATACGGACTATACGACCGTGTTCCCTCAAGTCTATAACCCGGATCTGAAGTGGGAAGAAACAGCTACAGCCAATATCGGCCTTGATTATGGATTTTTTGATCATCGGATTTTGGGAAGTGTCAATCTTTATAGTAAAAAAACGAAAGACTTATTGAATAATGTAACCATTCCGTATGGCTTAAGTTTTAATTCAAACATGATGAGAAATATTGGTTCTGTAGAAAACAACGGTGTTGAATTCAACGTGAAAGCCACTGCTGTTAAAACAAAGGATATTACCTGGGATTTGAGCTTCAATGCCACCTACAATGAAAACAAAATCACTAAGATCAGCCTAATCGATGACAAAAGCGTTGGGCTTTTCAGCGACCAGACATTGGTAAACGCAGTTGGCTATCCCCGCAATACCTACTACCTGTATCATCAAGTGTATGACGTTACCGGCAAGCCAATCGAAGACCAGATGCTGGATGTCAACGGTGATGGGCTTACCAATGCGAAAGACAGGTACGTCACGGGAAAATCATCCATTCCAAAATATTTGCTTGGGTTCAGCACCAACTTACAGTATAAAGAATGGTCGTTGGGAGCATCTTTCCACGCCAATCTGGGACACTACATTTATTACCAACCTCAGGAAAATTCTGTAGCAATGACAGGTTGGAGTACCTCACAAAACCTTAACGTTTCGTACTACAAGTCACAATTCAGCAACACCAATCAATACGAAGATTACTGCGATTATTACCTTCAAGATGCTTCGTTCCTGAAAATGGACAATGTTTACCTGGGTTATGATTTTGGCAAACTCTTTCCAAGCAACCGCGTAGGCCTGAAATTAAACGTGTCAGTACAAAACGTCTTTACCATCACGAATTATACAGGTCTTGATCCTGAAACCAACAGCGGTTCTCAAAACGCTTATCCAGTGCCACGTGTTTTTGCATTCGGTCTTAATTTGACTTTCTAACCTTAAAACAGTACGAATATGAAATTCTACAACAATATGATCAAAACGAAACTGTGGATGGTTTTAGTCTTGTTTCTGGGACTTACCGCATGTACCGGCGATTTAATCAAAATGCCTACCAACGACCTTACTGCCGACAAGCAGTTTGAAACGGCAGCCGGTTACAAGCAAAACATGGCTTCCATCTATTCCAATATGATATACGGTTCTTTCCTTCGCTTTTACTGGGGCATGCAGGAATACACCACCGACGAAGCTGTAAGCACCTGGAACGACGATGGCGGAAACGCTGTTTTCCACCAACTGGCATGGAGTGCCGATGCAACGGCCATCACCTACGTCTATTCTACGGCTTTGTTGACTATAACGTATTGCAACAACTTCATCAACGAATCGACCGATGCCAAAATTGCGACGCGTGGATTTACTGCTACAGAAGCCACTCAAATCAAGCAATACAATGCCGAAGTTCGCTACCTGCGGGCCTATTGCTTTTGGGTGTTGATGGATTTGTATGGCAATCCTCCATTCCCAACCCCCGATAATCTTGGTTACTCGTCACCTGAACAGATTACTCGTGCCAATCTATTTACGTTTATCGAAACTGAACTGAAGGATATTGAACCTTTGCTTGCCGAACCACGAACCAATGAATCGGGTCGTCCGGACAAGGCTGCTGCCTGGGCTTTGCTTTCCAGAATGTATCTGAACGGAGTTGTTTACACTGGCGTAGATCATTATTCGGAAGCCATTGCTTATTGCAACAACATCATCACTGCCGGCTATACGCTCGAAAGCAAATACAGTTGGTTGATGCTCGGAGATAATGACTTGAACACCCACGAGTTTATATTTGTATTGAACTATAACAACACCAACGAAACCTGGAATGGAACAAACTTCTTTGCCTTGGGGGCAGCTGGTGTGACGGCCGATATCAACGGTTTATCGGGAAGCTGGAACAACTTCCGGATGACTCAACAAATTCCGGCTTTGTTTCCTTCGGCTGATACCACCATCGATATAAGAGCACAGTTTTATACAACCGGTCAAAACATAGATGTGGATAACGTAACCGTAAGTACCGATGGATATTCTGCCTTCAAATACCGTAACGTTACTCGCCAGGACAGCAGCATTGTTCAAAACAACAGCTACAACAACCTTTCCGATATTGACTTCCCGGTATTTCGTCTGGCTGAAATCTACCTGACCTATGCCGAAGCGGTTTTACGGGGTGGAGCCGGTGGCGATGCCGCAACAGCCTTGAGCTATATTAATAAAATCAGGGGACGTGCCTATGCCAACAATCCGGCAAGCACCTTGGGTAATATCAATCAAAGTGAATTGACGCTAGGTTTCATCCTGGATGAAAAAGCTCGTGAAATGTATTGGGAAGCTCAACGCAGAACGGACCTCGTACGTTTTAACAAATTGACAACGAGCGATTATTTGTGGGCATGGAAAGGCAACACGAAGGCAGGAAAAGCGGTTGACAGCAAATACAATCTGTTCCCCATTCCGACTTCCGATTTATTGGCAAATCCGAATCTGACTCAGATCGACAATTTTTGATACTTGAAAATACACCACTATGAAAAAGAAAATAGTCTATTTATCAACCATGGTATTCAGCTTGTTATTTATAAGCTCCTGTACCGACAACGACCCGATATACACCGCTACCCTTCCTGGTGAATTCAACCTCACTTCCAGTTTGGATACTATTGTTTTGAACGAAACAGATGGCGGTACACACGAAGCTATTGCATTCAGTTGGGATTCATTGGTTTATGATGTAAGCACACCGGTAACCTATACGATTCAGATGGATACCCTGAATGGCGATTTCACTGCTCCACTCGAAGAAGCTATAATCACCAACAGCTATGCCCTTTCGTATACCGATTCCGTCCTAAATAAAAAATGCTTAAACTTGTTGAAGTTGACGCCGGATGTTGAAAACGTCGTGAAAGTTCGGATAAAAGCGAACTTGGCTTTTGGAAACATGCCGGTATATTCCAGTGTTAAAACGTTGGTAATCAAGCCTTTCAGTGTAAGAAAAATTGTTTCCTTCCTGTATATGCCGGGCGATGTAAGTGGTGGCTGGGGCAATTACACGACCATGTTATGTTCAAAAAATAATGATGGTAAATACGAAGGTTATGTAGGTGCCGCAATTTGGGCCAATTTCAAATTTACGGATAAAGCGGATGGCACTGGCGCCTTTATTGGCTCAGTTCCCAACTCACTTTATTTATTAGATGCAAGTGCCTCCTGTTGGAGCATTTGGTTTGATGCGGGTGGATACTTTAAGGTAAATGCCGATTTGAACGCCATGACTTGGAGCAAAACTGCCGTAACGTCGTTCTGTGTAACCGGCGATTTCAACGGTTGGAGTTTGACTGCCAATCCAATGACCTACGATGCCGTCAATAAAGTGTGGACAGCAACCTGCGATATATCGAATTTAGGTTGGGGATTGCAGATACTTGGAAATGGTGATTGGGGGTATAAATTCGGCGTCAGCGATGGAGGTATAAACACAGGTGAATTGAACATTGGTGGTTCCAATATGATGCCGACCAACACCGGTGTCAGAACGGTAACCATGGATTTAAGTCGTCCTGAAAAATATACATTCTCTATTCTATAAAAAATCAACAGCAATGGGTGTTCTTCGGAATGTCCATTGCTGTGAATTATACATGACATGAAGCATTCCTTTGCAGCATTCCTTCTTTTCCTGATATTATTCCAACAAACCGTTTTCAGCGCTGAAAATGCGACGAATGTTTTTGCAAAAGGAGCCGATATAAGTTGGTTGCCTGAAATGGAAAAGGAATCCAATTTTAAATTCTACAATGACAATGCTGTCGCTCAGGATTGTTTTCAGATATTGAAAGATCACGGTATCAATACGATACGTTTGCGTACTTGGGTAAACCCGAACATGCTCGACTGGAAGAATGGTCACTGCAGCAAACCTGAAATGGTAGCCATGGCTGTTCGTGCCAAAGATTGGGGCATGCGCGTTATGATTGATCTTCATTACAGTGATACCTGGGCCGATCCTGGCAAACAAGTCAAACCGGCCGCATGGGTGGGGCATACTTTTTCCCAGTTGTTGACGGATGTCTATAGTTATACGTACGGTATTATGACGGCACTGGATTCAGCAGGTGTTACACCCGAATGGGTTCAGGTTGGAAATGAAATTACCGGCGGAATGCTTTTTCCGGATGGGAGCACCAGTAACTGGTCACAGCTTGCTCAGTTACTGAACAAAGGCTATGAAGCTGTAAAAGCCGTTAGCCCTTCGACAAAAGTGGTGCTGCACATTGATCAGGGTAACAACAACAGCCGTTTTCGCACTTGGTTCGACAATGCCAAAAACTATGGGGCTAAATATGATGTTATTGGCCTGTCTTATTATCCGTACTGGCTAAGTGGGAGCCCCGATTACACGTTATCCATCGCTGCTTTGGGTTCGAACCTACTCGATATGGCCTCCCGCTATGGTAAGGAAGTCATGATCGTTGAAACGGGTGGTCAGGATACCAAAGCCCAAAACACCAAAGACATGTTGATTGCCGAAATAAGTAAAGTGATGGCAGTCCCAAACAATGCAGGCCTGGGTGTGATTTACTGGGAACCACAAGCCTCCCGCAATTGGGGGCAATATGCTTTGAGCGCCTGGACAACTGGAGCAACTCCACAACCAACCATTGCGATGGATGCCTTTTTGACAGTTACGGATGCATTGTCAAGTACCAAAGAATCCAATTTGGAAATGAAGCATAATGTTCAGAACCAAACATTGGATTTCAATGAATCGCTGGACTCCATTGTAATGATTGATATAAAAGGAATGGTGGTAAAAACGATCACGAATTCAAGTTCCATTTCAGTCACTAATTTACCAACAGGTATATACCTGATACAGGCTCATAGGCTTAAGGCTGGCTCACCCGTCGTTTTCAAATTTATTCAAAAGTAGTTGTCTGAATTTTATGAAAAATATAGTGCTTTTTCTGTGCCTTTTTCCCATACTTGTTTGTGCACAAAATTCCCGTCAAGTCCTCGATTTCAACAGGGATTGGAGGTTTTGTAATCAGGAAGATCTTGGTACGGATTCGAACCATTCGCCCATAGAAAAAGGATATGCATTTTCCAATTGGCAAACGGTTTGCCTGCCACATACCGCAAAAATGGAGCCTTTGGTGGTTGTTGAACCCTGGGTCGGTGTTAGTTGGTACCAAAAAGACTTTTCAGCCGATCCCAATTGGAAATCTAAGAAAGTTTTTATCGATTTTGGCGCTGTGATGCAAAAAGCAGAAGTGTGGCTCAATAACAAGCTTTTGCTCACCCATACAGGAGGCTACTTGCCTTTCAGCATCGACATCAGTACTTACCTGGATTTTGAAAAGCCGAATCAACTGATCGTTCGTACCGACAACGCCGACAATCCGGAAGTTCCACCCGGGAAACCCATCAAAGGGCTGGATTTTTGCTATTTTAGCGGCATCTATCGAAATGTAACGTTAAGCGTTTACAACCGCTTGCACATAACGAACGCTGTTGGCAGCGCTTCGGGTGGAGTGAAGGTTTGGTATCCGCTTGTGTCGTCTCAAGCAGCTACGGTTGCGGTGTCAACGAACTTGCAGAACGAATTAGACACTCGTAAGGAAATTACCTTGACGTACAAATTGGTAGATCGATCTGGAAAAACGGTTGCTGAACGTACAACTTCTAAACAGCAAGTGGAAGCCTTTGGCCAATGTCACGTGGTGGATAGCTTATCGGTGCTCAATCCCCTTCTTTGGCACCCCGATCATCCCAACTTGTACACTTTGCAAGTCGAGGTTCTTGAAAAGGGTTCAGTCGTAGATGATTTAAGCACTAAAATTGGAATTCGCGCCTTCGAAATCGTAGGTGGAAAAATGTGTATCAATGCTGAACCCATCCAGTTGGTTGGCACGAACCGTCATCAGGAATATCCTTATTTGGGAAATGCACTTTCCGACAATGCCCAATACCGCGATGCCCTGAAAATTAAACAAGCCGGTTTCAATATCGTCCGCCTTTCACACTACCCGCAATCGCCTGCCTTTATGGATGCCTGCGATGAACTGGGAATCCTCACCATCGATGCGATCCCAGGTTGGCAATTTGTCGGTAACGAAGCATTCAAGCAACATTCCTATCAAGATGCACGCGAACTTATTCGAAGGGATCGAAACCATGCCAGCGTTGCAATGTGGGAACTGTCGCTCAATGAGTCGCCCATGCCCGATTCCTTTATGGTTCAAATGGTAAAGATAGCCCAGAAAGAATCGACTGAAACGGACCTGATCACCTGCGGTTGGATCAATAAACACTACGATGTCTGGATTCCTGCCAGACAACACGGCAAAGCACCGGTTTATTGGAAAAAATATAAAGGCACCACACCTTTATTTACCGGAGAATACGGCGACTGGGAATATTTCGCTCAGGATGCAGGACTCAACCAGGCTGGTTATGCCGGTCTGAAAAGCAACGAGCGCACCAGCCGCCAATTGCGCGGCGATGGTGAAAAACGCTTGCTCCAACAAGCTACCAATTTTCAGGAAGCCCACAACGACAACCTTCGTAATCCCCATTTAGGCGATGCCAACTGGCTCATGTTCGATTACAACCGTGGCTATTCACCCGATATCGAGTCCTCTGGTATCATGGACATTTTCCGCTTGCCTAAATTCTCCTATTATTTCTACCAAACCCAGGTCAAGGCCGGAAAACCGATTGTCAAAATTGCTTCTTATTGGAATCCGGATTCAGATTTTAAAAATTTGAAAGTGTACTCCAACTGCGATGAAGTGGCCCTATATCTGAATAATACACTGATTGAGCGGAAAGCTGGAGCAAAAACGTCAATTTCTGACCAACTACCTTGCCCACCGGTTGTTTTTGATCTTAAAGGGTTCGAAGCAGGAACGTTGAAAGCTGTCGGCTTCGTAAAAAACAAAGCCGTCGCTCACGATGTCGTTTCCACTGCTGGCAAAGCCTATCGAATGGAACTTTCGTACGATTCGAGCGGGAAGCCTCTAAAGGCGGACGGTGCCGATGCCGTATTTGTTTATGCAATGGTCAGGGATAAAAACGGGAATGTGATTAATGATTGTAACATGCCTATAACGTTCGAAGTCGAAGGCGTTGGCCGAATCATTGGGCAAAACCCCATAGCGGCAGAGGCTGGAATTGCAACGGTTTTGCTGCAAAGTGGGTGCGTTAAAAAAGGGTATGTTAAAGTGACTGCGAAGGCGGATGGAGTTAAGGTGGGGAGTTTGATCATTCGACTGTAGCCCTTTAAGAATCGAAAATTGAATGAATTTCGGTAGTTTTTGTTTTTGTAACGTCATTTTTGTACGTTACTTTTGAATCTATCAAAACTGCATTCAACCTCTTTAATTCTTGAACCATTAATCGCCATTGAAATCTATGGAAAACACATCGCATTTTCTGAAAAAACAGTTTCAGGGTATACGCTATATTGGGTGTTTACTAATTATTTTTACATCGAGTTTCAGTATTTGGTCACAAGTCCAGCCTTTAACCAGGGAGAAAGTTTCAATCGATTTCGACTGGCGATTCGCCTTCGGGCATCCGTATGACACGAATAAGGATTTTACCAATGGGACGGGCTATTTCTCCTATTTTGCCAAAGCGGGATATGGGGATGGAGCTGCTTCCAAGAATTTTGACGACCGTGCCTGGCGGAATCTCGACCTTCCGCACGATTGGGCCGTGGAGTTGCCTTTTGACAGTAAAGGAACGCATAGTCATGGGTATAAGGCCATCGGACGGAATTTTCCGGAAAACAGTATTGGATGGTATCGGAAAACGTTTATTATTCCTGAGTCGGATCTTGGTAAACGGATTTCCATCGATTTTGACGGAGTATTCCGGAATTCCATTGTTTGGGTCAATGGATTTTATCTGGGAACGGAACCCAGTGGATATGCAGGTTTCAGCTATGATATAACGGATTATATAACCTACGGTGGGACCAATGTGATTGCGGTACGTGTGGACAACATGATGGAAGAGGGTTGGTTTTACGAAGGGGCTGGCATCTATCGCCATACCTGGCTGACAAAAACAGAACCGTTGCATGTGGCACAAAATGGGTGCTTTGTTTCGACCGAGGTAAAAGAAAACGCTTCGGCTGTAGCAGTTAAAACCACCATTCAAAATGAAGGGAAGGCTGAAGTGACCTTTGAAATAGAGCAAACCGTTTTGGATGCCGGAGGCAATTCCGTCGGCACGACCACGCAAAAGCAACTGACGTTGAAATCGGGTGCTGAGGCTGAATATGCCTGTTCCATGGAGGTGCAGAATCCAAAACTGTGGTCCATCGAAACACCGTATTTGCATAAGTTGGTCACAAAAGTACTTTCAGGTGGGCTTGTCGTAGACCGTTATGAAACGACGTTTGGCATTCGAACCATTCGATTCGATGCCAACGAAGGGTTTTTCCTGAATGGAAAAAAGGTGAAGTTAAAAGGGACCAACAATCATCAGGATCATGCCGGTGTCGGGGCTGCCATTCCCGATGCATTGCAGGATTATCGGATCAAATGCCTTAAAGAAATGGGTAGCAATGCGTACCGATGTTCGCACAATCCCCCGACGCCCGAATTGCTGGATGCCTGCGACCGCCTGGGAATGCTGGTATTGGACGAAAATAGATTGATGGGCACCAATCAAGAGCATTTAGACCTTCTGAAACGAATGATGGTGAGGGACCGCAACCACCCTAGCGTGATTTTGTGGTCGTTGGGCAATGAAGAGTGGGGTATTGAAGGAAATGTAACCGGTGCCAGAATTGCGGCCACCATGCAGGCGTTTGCGCAGAACATCGACCCGACCCGTCGAATCACCACGGCAATCAGTGGTGGCTGGGGAGCAGGGATTTCAACCGTGACCGATGTGATGGGATTCAATTACCTCACACATGGCAACATCGATGAACATCATAAAAAGTTCCCCGATCAACCAGCTGTTGGAACCGAAGAAACAACAACGTCTTCAACCAGAGGCATCTATGTGGATGATAAGGCGAATGGTCGAATGGCCCCTACCGATCGAACGGATGCAAAAGGATCCAGTTTGGAGACTGGCTGGAGGTATTACGAAGAAAGGCCGTTTCTGGCCGGGTTGTTTTACTGGACCGGTTTCGATTACAAAGGGGAGCCGAACCCGCTTGGTTGGCCTGCCGTACTTTCTGAATTCGGGATTTTGGACGCTTGCGGCTTTCCGAAGGATCAGTTTTATTACCTGAAATCGGTTTGGACGAACGAACCGGTGCTTCATATCTTTCCTCACTGGAATTGGAAAGGTGAAGAAGGGAAGCCTATAAGCGTGTGGGCATACAGCAATTGCGATGAGGTCGAGCTTTTTCTCAACAAAATGAGCCTTGGGAAGCAAGCCGTACCAAAGAATTCGCACATCGAATGGGTGGTGACGTATCAACCCGGTGTGTTGCTTGCTCAAGGCTATAAAAATGGGAAAAAGACCCTCTTGCAAAAGGTTGAAACCACCGACGAACCTGCTTCCGTGCAATTGTCGGCAGACAGGACAACGATAAATTCGGATGGAAAAGATGTTTCTGTTGTCACGGTCGTGGTTAAGGACAAAAAAGGCCGCGTGGTGCCTGTTGCTATGAATGAGGTGTCTTTCACGCTGGAGGGCCCCGGTAACATTATAGGCGTTGGAAATGGTGATCCAGCTTCGCACGAGCCCGACCGGTTCATTGCATCTGCCAAATCTGTGAAAATTGGGGATTGGACCTCATTAAATGTGGATAGTACCGAGAATCGGCCTGCAAATAGCTGGAAACGAAGAGTATTTAATGGGTTGGCTCAGGTCATCGTGCAGTCAACGGAAAGTGCCGGTGAAATGGTGCTGAAAGCGAATGCTCCTGGATTAACGTCCGCAGTATTGAAATTGCAGGTTAACAAAAAATATAATAGATGAAAACAAAATCGTTTGCAATCTTATTGGTTGGGCTTATTTTATTAGTGGCTGATAATCAGGCTATTGTTGGACAAAAAATAGCTGCTGAACCCTACACTTGGAAAAGCGTTCAAATGGTCGGAGGCGGTTTTGTTCCAGGCATCGTTTTTCACCCGACTGAAAAAGGTGTCTGTTATTGCCGCACCGATATGGGCGGAGCCTACCGTCGAAATCCCTCTACCTTGCGTTGGGAACCCTTGTTGGATTGGTTGTCGTACGAAGATGTCAATTTGATAGGTGTCGAAAGCATCGCACTCGATCCCTCCGATCCGAACAGGGTTTATCTGTCTTGCGGTACATATTCAGGTGCTCGTTCTCCAAATGGTGCGATATTACGTTCCTCCGATCGGGGCAAAACCTTCCAACGGACCAATGTCCCCTTCAAAATGGGTGGAAATGAAGACGGCCGTGGGAATGGGGAACGCATGTCGGTCGATCCAAAAAATGGGGACATACTTTATTTGGGCACGCGGCACGACGGGTTATGGAAAAGTACGGACTGTGCGGTCACTTGGCAACAAGTGACGAGTTTTCCGGATGTTACAGAAACCCAGCCTGTCCGGACGCAGAATCAGGACAGCATCGTTAGAGATCGCAGAACGAATCCAATGGGGAGCGGCGTTATTTTTACCATCATCGACAAGCATTCCTACGTCTACGTCGGCGTTTCACTCATGAACCGCGAAAACCTCTACCGTTCCATGGATGGCGGTAAAACATGGGCGGCCCTGCCTAATGAACCCACGCAATACCGCCCGACGCACGCCGTACTCGCTTCCGATGGGAACCTTTTCGTGACGTATGGAAATGCACCTGGCCCTTCTCGGATGTCCGACGGTGCAGTCTGGAAACTGAATACGAAAAACGATCAATGGACGGAGATTACCCCCGACAAACCCAACCCCCAAACGAGGGCTTTTGGATATGCTGCCGTTTCGGTTCAGTCCAATAACCCGAAGGTCGTCATCGTCAGTTCCTTCAACAGGTATGGTATTGAAAAGGGGGAGGATATTTTTAGAAGCCTGGATGGTGGTCAAACCTGGAACAAGGTTTTTGCAGGTGGTGGAACATTCGATCATTCGTTGGCACCCTACGTTCAGAAAACAGGCATTCACTGGTTGTTCGACATCGAGATTGATCCGACGAATCCGGCTCATGCCTTATTTACAACCGGTTATGGAGGGCACGAAACCTTCAATCTGACCGATATGGACAAGGGTAAACCTACGAAGTGGACGGTGATGAGTACCGGCATCGAAGAAACGGTGGCGCTCGAATTGCTAAGTCCGACCCAAGGAGCGCCCCTGATTACGGCTATTGGCGATTACGGTGGTTTTGTGCACTGGGATCTGGATAAACCGGCTGCTGGAAGTTTCGATAACCCGAGGTTTGGAAACACAAATGGCGTGGCATCCGGAGAGAAAAATCCGGCTGTCATCGTTCGGGTAGGGCGGTCGACATCGACGAATACGGCCACCAACATAGCGTATTCGACCGATGGAGGTAAAAACTGGAAACCGACTGCAAACCAGCCCAAACCGGAATGCAGCCTCGGCAATATTGTGGTTTCAGCCGATGGCGCTACCTGGATTTGGGCGCCTGAACCCGTTCGCAGCAGAAATAGCCCAGCTCAACCGATGCTGGTGTATCGGACGAGCGACCAAGGTGCCAGTTGGACAGCATGCAATGGCCTTCCTGGCAATACGCGCACCGTTGCCGATCGGGTGAATCCAACGACGTTCTATGCCTTGAACCTTTATGAAGGAAAGCTTTTTACGAGTACCGACGGGGGAGCAAACTTTTCAGAGCAAGCCTTGAATTTGCCGGACGGTTTACCCAAGCGGGGAAATCGGGGTGATACGCGGGGTGGACAGGATCGGATTTATGCTGCTCCAGGTAAAGAAGGTGATCTTTGGATTGCGGCTTTTGACGGACTTTACCATTCGACCGATGCCGGAAACACATTCTTGAAACTGGATGGTGTTCAGGAAATGCATGCCTTCGGTTTTGGCAAAGGTAAAACTGATAGTGATTATGCTGCTTTGTATATGATTGGCATTGTGAATGGTGTTCGGGGCATTTACCGTTCGGATGACCTGGCGCAACATTGGGTTCGCATCAATGACGATGCGCACCAATGGGGATTACTGCTGCACATCACTGGTGATCCCAAGCAATACGGTAGGGTTTATGTTGGAACACATGGACGTGGAACGGTGTATGGTGACCCCGAAACAGGTCCGACTAATTAAATTGAAGGAATTTCTATTGTAAAATTGATGTGGACAATGTAAGAACCATTTATGCGCGTGTCGGTGGAACAGAATTGTTATGGAGCAAATTGCGTATGTTTAATAACACAACATAATAGTGTGTGAATAATAAACATTCTGTTATCTTTGCAGTCGAATAAAATTGTAAAGCCATGTCAGAAAACCAGAACAATATTGATATAGGTCAACGCATATCAGAAATTAGAAAAGATAAAGGATTTACACAGGAAGAAGTGGCAAAGTCTATTGGTGTTTCGCGTACGGCTTTGACACAAATGGAGTTGGGGAAAAGAGGTATCGATGTTTTGGAATTGAGGGCCTTATCATCCATGCTTGGATTTTCGGTTGATGCACTTTTTGCCAATGAATCGGTTCTGAAGGAGGACATGGCGGTGTACGAGCGAACTTCGACGAAACAAAAGGTAGTACGGATTTCAGTCCCCAAGTTACAGGTTGAAAAGTTTAGAAATGTTTTGTTATACATTCTGGAACGCTGTGCAGGTAAACCAAATGTGGGTGAAACGGTGTTGTACAAACTATTGTATTTCTCGGACTTCAATTACTATGAGCTTCATGAGGAGCAACTGACCGGTGCCGAGTATAGGAAGCTTCCTCATGGGCCTGTTCCTTTGAAGATGAATGTCATCCTGAACGAAATGATGGCAAAGGGGCAGTTGCAACGAATTAAAACCAATTTTCATGGTTTCCCTCAAACGCGGTATTTGCCTTTGCAAAAGGCGGATTTGACGCAAATGAAGGCTAGTGAGAAGGTGATAATCGATGATGTCATCCAGCAAATGAGTGACTGGAATGCGGCTACAATCAGTCAATATTCGCATGGTGACAAGCCATGGAAGGCGACGGAAGCAAATGCGACGATTGATTATGAGCTAGTTTTTTATAGGCAACCACCATATTCGGTGAGGGTATACGAAGAAGATGAGCAGGATTGAGTTTGATTTATGCCTATTTCCCAGAAAGAAATGGGATTACTTTTATTGAACTCTATCATAAAAGTGATAAAGAAAAGGAGGATAGGGAAAGAATTCTTATGAATTTCGAAAAGCTTAAACCTCGAATTCGCTAAACAAACGCCTCAAAAGAGCTATATTTGAACTTCATGAACTCAAACTGAAATTTCAAGTAAAAAAATCTATGAAACCACTCCTGAAATCTATGCCGCAACTAATTTTCTTTGTGAGCGTAGTTTTATTTTTAACCGCCAATCAGACGCTGCATGGTCAAAAAGCCGTATCAAATTCCATAAGAATGCCAAAAAAAATGTCTGATCAGTATATTCCTGATGCAGGCAAACCAAAGCAAATTAAAGGAATGAAGCTGATTTGGAATGAGGAATTCAACAAAGACGGAATGCCGGATACAAGTGTTTGGAAGCATGAAAATGGATTTGTTAGAAATCAGGAGATTCAATGGTATCAGGCGGAGAATGCCAATTGTAAAAATGGAGTGCTGTTGATAGAAGGTAGGAGGGAGCAATTCGACAATCCCAAGTATGATTCGACCAGCTCCAACTGGAAAAATAGCAGGAAGACGGTGCAATATACCTCCTCCAGCATCAATACGCGAGGGCTGAAGGAATGGTTGTATGGCCGGTTTGAGGTTAGGGCGAGAATCGATACGGCCAAGGGCTCCTGGCCTGCCATCTGGACATTGGGGACTACTGGTCCGTGGCCGGCGAACGGGGAAATCGACATGATGGAGTTCTACCGTGTGAATAATGTTCCCACCATCCTGGCTAATGTGGCCTGGGGTACCAGGCAGCGGTCGGTTGCCAAGTGGGATGGTGAAAAAAGGCCCCTGTCAGATTTTACGTCGGTCGATGCGGATTGGGTGAAAAAGTTCCATGTTTGGAGAATGGATTGGGACAAGGATTCCATCAATCTGTATCTGGACGAGCAGCTGTTGAATCATTGTCCGCTTACGCAGACCATCAATGTGGATGGCAGCAATCCATTCACCAAACCGCAGTATATCCTGCTGAACCTTGCGCTGGGTTCAAACGGAGGCGACCCTGATAATACACCTTTTCCGATAAAATATGAGGTGGATTATGTGCGGGTTTATCAAATCACCGCACCTTAAAATACGGTCAGGTGCGTGTCCATCAGGCCGATGCCACCTTTGATGGAAGTCCTGTCCGGGTTGCTCCCCATTCGGATGTCCATCACCGATCAGGAGTACGCCGTTGCTGTTGGTGTTGTTGGAATAGTTCCAGACTTCTTCGGGCACGAAAACATAGCAGTCCGATAACATCTGAATGCAGTTCAGGTGCACGCTCCGTTTGATGATGGTCAGCGCATTTTCCAGGGTCATTTCTGCCATGGTTTCCTTGAACAGCTTATCTTCGAACCAAACGGACTTGTAATAGAGTTTCACATGATGGGTACGTTCCAGCTTGGTAGCCAAAACATCAAATGCAACCAATCCGGTCTGTTGTGCAGGAATTGTGAGTGAAAAAGCTAATAAGAAAAACAGAACCAGAAACTTGATTTTCACGACTGTCAGCTTAAAACGGCTGATATAGATACTGATTATTCTTTAATTGCCATCCTGCACGTTTTAACCGTTCCTTTGCTTAAAATCAGCATGTAGACACCTTGTCCCAATTGCTCCGTCCGAATGCTTGCATTTGCGGAGCCGTTGAGCCCTTGCTTCAGTCTGGTTCTGCCAAACATATCCACCACAGTCACTGCGTCGAATTCGGTGACGTTGTCCAGGTTGATGTGATCCTTGAAGGGCAAGGGGTAAATGCTCAGTGCATCGGCAGCTGGGGCAACTACATCCGTCGTGCTTACATTGGTCACTTTGGTGGTGAAGGTTTCGGCAAAAATGCCCACGGAGGAGCGGACGTTGCCAGGCGTGTAAACAACCGTGATGGAGTCTCCTTTGATGACGGGAGCGGAAAGGGTCAGTCGAATGATCTTGGTATTGGTCGGATACAAATCGGCTTTGGTGGCTTGCAGTTTGCTGCCTATTTTGGAAGTGATGGCAAAGGTGCCTTCCTGACCGGTCGTACTATTCATGACTTGGTCGAAGACGAGGTAGATGATGGCCCCGTCGGCAGTGGTGGTGGAAGAAATCAGTGTGGGTGCGGTTACAACATTGCTGACGGTGTTGTAGGCAAACGAGGTGACATACAGCTTGTCGGTGCGCCTCAGTGCTCCGGGCACGTAATCGACCGTGACGACGTCCGTTTTCCGAACGACTTGATTTTTCAGTGTCAGCAAAAGGTAATCTTTGCTCGTGCTGATGGTTGCGGCCATGACCGTATCCACCTGGTTGTTAACCCTAACCACGTAGTTGGAGAAGACGACGGTACTGTCAATCAGCTTGTTGTCGAAGTTTACCTGTACTTTTTTTCCATCGGTCGTGGTTTTGGCCGAAACGTAGGTCGGTTTGATGTTCGCATCGATTTCGGGGCCGAACGCTTCCAGTTTGCCACCATCGGCTGAGGTCAGCAAGCCTGGGGCATACGAAACGGGTGCATAGTCTTTGTCGCTGACCGGGGCGTTGGTGCTGAGGATGATTCGGGTGGAATCGTCGGCTTTCAGGGTTGCTGCGGTCAGGTAGTTCATTTTTTGGTCGAACAACTTAAAGGATTTGAACTGAGTGGATGGATTGGCCATCTTTTTGTCGAACGTAAGCTGTAGTTGGTTGGGAGCGACCACTTTGACGCCCAACAACTTGGGAGAGGGTACGCTGCCGCTGCCTTGGGTCAGTTCGAATGTTTTGCCGTTGTCCCCTTTTTTGAAGCTAATGTTGAATTTCTCCCAAACCCCATCGACTTTGGCCAGTACGTCGTAATCGCCGTAATAGCCTTTCAATACGCGTTTGCCATTGGTGTCGGTGAGCCCGGTGACTTTGGTGGTCCATTCCTGGTGAATGAGCTTGTAGACGGTGTCGGCGGCGATCTTGGTGGTTCTGTCCTCTCGGATCACATTGGCAATGTTTTCAGGCCTCCAGGTCGGTTCCATCAGTCCCCAGAAGACGAAGCCTTCGATAGCAGGGTGGGAGAAGCACAACCGCATCATTCTGGCCATTTCGACAGCGTACTGTGCTTCGGTGAGCGATTTGGCGCCCATGTCGAATTCGGTCACTTTGACAGGAAGGCCGAACTGGCCGAGTTGGTCGAAGCGGGTCTTGAAGTTGGTCAGGTCAACGCTTGAACCAATGTGACACTGGGAGCCGATGCCGGTGATGGGCGCTCCGTTCTGCAGCATTTTTTTGACCAAGGCGACGAAGTCGTCGGTTTGACCCTGCCATTCGATGATGTTGTAGTCGTTTACGAACAGGCGGGCGGCGGGGTCGGCTTCGTGGGCCCATTTGAAGCAGTTCCAGTTGATGGAGTCACCCACGATGGATTGCAGGTATTTGGCATGGGTGGGCTCGTTGATGACGTCGTATTCTTTGACGATGCCTTTGTAACGGGTCACTTCACGAATGACTCGGGTTTTACAGGCTTCATACATGGCTTTGGGCGTGGAACTCAGGTCCATGACCCACTTCGGGATAGCGTGATAGTCGGTCGCGCTGGTGCCGCCCCAAAGCAGGGTATGGGCACGCATGTCCCAACCAACGGATTTGAACCAGTTGTTGGTGTATTCGAAAGGGCTGTAGGTGAGGTTCCCTTTGTTGGCTTCCATACCGCTCCACTTGAATTGGTTTCCGCAGACCCCGTAATTGCAGTATTTGAGCATGTTGGCCTTGTTCCAGTCGTCGCCAGTTGGCAACGAAGCGGCTGAGCTGTTGTCGATGTAGGCATCGTCGGCGTTATAGCTTTTGCCTTTGATGGTGACGGCGGAGCCTCCGCAGTTCAGGCGGAGGACGCTGCTGCCCGTGCTTTCGGCCAAGACCAAACCGTTGATGGAAACGTTGTCTTTGATGGTCAGAAACTCAATTTTGGCCTTGCTGGTGGTTGCCGTGAAGGTGAATGTGGTGTCGAAGGCGATGAATTTGCCTTTCGCCATCTGGTACTTGTCGAATTTCTTCAATATCAGCATGCCGTTCAGGTAGACGTCGAATATGCGGGAATCGGCGGTGCTGAAGTACAATTCGGCAAACTTGAGGGTCAGGTTGTAGGTTTTGCCTGCCACGGTCGAAAGACTGTAACAAAGGTAATTACCCCAGCGTTCGGACTGATAGACGGCCTGGTCGCCATACACCGAGGTGATGGTGCTCGTGTTGGAACTTTTGTTGGTGGAGCCAGGTGCGGTGGGCGGGTATATGTCGATGGCATATCCCCAGGCGAAGGCATGCTTCTTGTGGACGATTTTAACACTGTCCGTTACCGGATTTCCCAGTTTGTCCATCACCTTGACGGCGAACGTACCTTTCCGCAAGGTGTCGATTCTGGACTGAGCAGCGTTGTACCAGGTGGTTTGCCCTGTTAAATTGAAACTGAAAGTGAGGGCGATGGCAATCGTTGCAAGCCTTTTAATGGTCGTCGTTTTCATGTAGGTTGATCAAATGATAGCAAAGATAGTGCTATTTAAAACGGATGCTATCAATTATGGATCAAGAACTTTAGAATTCCGGCGAGCGCAGCCCCGTTGCTTGCGGCATGGTTAGCGAGCAAACACTTTATTCCTATACGGAATCGAAGATTCCTCGCTGCTTGCGGCGAGGAGCTTCAATTACTTTAACATCGTCAGCATCAGCCCAGCCGCTACGGCAGAACCGATGACGCCAGCCACATTGGGCCCCATGGCATGCATGAGCAGGAAGTTGAAGGGATCCGTTTCCTGACCTACATTTTGGGAGACACGTGCTGCCATAGGCACAGCAGAAACCCCTGCCGAACCGATGAGCGGATTGATCTTATCCTTACTGAACAGGTTCATGACTTTGGCCAGCAATACACCGCCAGCCGTACCGCAACCAAAAGCCAGCACACCCAATCCCAGAATTTCAAGGGTTTGCAAATTTAAGAAAGAGGCGGCAGTGGCAGTGGCACCAACGGTCAAGCCTAGAAAAATGGTGACGATGTTCATCAGTTCGTTCTGAACGGTTTTGCTCAGGCGTTCCACCACACCACTTTCGCGCATGAGGTTACCCAGCAACAGACTGCCCAAAAGGGGAGTGGCTGCAGGAAGCAAAAAGCAAATCAGGCCAGTGGCAAATATCGGGAATAAGATTTTTTCTCTTTTGGAAACGACGCGCATTTGCTTCATGCGGATGGCGCGTTCCTTTTTCGTGGTAAGCAGTCGCATGATGGGCGGCTGAATGACTGGTACCAGCGCCATGTAGGAGTAGGCGGCAACGGCAATGGGGCCCAGGAGTTCGGGCGCCAACTTGGAGGTCAGGAATATGGCGGTAGGGCCGTCGGCACCACCGATAATGCCGATGGAAGCCGCCTGTGGCAAGGTGAATTCCAGTCCTACCGACAAGAAGAACGCCACGAATACGCCCAATTGAGCCGCAGCCCCCAACAGCAAGCTCTTGGGACTGGCCAACATGGGACCGAAATCCGTCATGGCACCTACACCGATAAAAATCAGACAAGGGTATAACTGGAGTTTTACACCCAAGTAGAGGTAATCAAATAAGCCTGCGCCATGTGCAAACATGTCCCAATGCACTACTCCACCTGCAAAAAAGCTGGGATGGAACAGTTCACCCCCCGGAATGTTGCTTAGAAACATGCCGAAGGCAATGGGTAAAAGCAGTAAAGGTTCGAATTTTTTTCTGATGGCCAAATAAAGCAGGACACAGGCGACTCCCATCATCAGGAGGTCACCCCAGCTGAGCATGGCGAAACCGGTGCTTTGTAAGAATTCGTTGAAGGTATTACCTATTGACTCTGGTTGAGTAGTATTCATGTTGGTAGTTTGGGGATTAATTTCTGTGGAACACGTTCAGGCCATAAATCTTCGAACTCCAGGGAGAATAACGCTTGTCGCCTTTTATGATGGTGATGATGTTGCTCTCTTTGTCGTGCACGTCTCCGTAGTGCACATTGAGTGCCATGCTGATGGCAGCAAGTACCTCGCCTGAAATCACTTCAGCCTCCGCGTCGCTTTCAGCCAGTTCAATGACTGGTCCTGTGGCTTTCGCCTGCTTTTCCAATTGCAGCTTCTTTGCCTTTTCCAGGCCAACGAAAAATTTCCCGGAGATGCTGATTACCAATACGATGAATATAAGCAACAGAAAAACCATTAGAAAGGCAAAACCTGCCACATTGAGCGCTGCCGCCCAGTCAATCAATAAAAATTCCATACGTAAAAGATAAATAAGTATTTAACCCTACAGAGGTAAGGTTCCATGCGGTGAATAAAAATCGGAGGATTTTTGTAAGCCACACAAATTTACAAAAAAAGGTTGATAGGTTGTTGGTTGAGGGAGTGAATAATTATGCTTTTTTAGTGGATTTCTTTAATTTAATTCATATTTTCGTGAGCATTTTACGTTTCACTTAACAAATTAGGATCATGGCTTTTGAAACAACGTATTTATGGGCATTCATCCCCATTCTCCTGATCGAAATCGGGCTAATTGCGTATTGTCTTATAGATTGGTTGAAGCGCGAAAAATTCAGATGGATGAACAAATGGATTTGGCTGGCAATTTTTGTTTTCATTCAGATTATCGGTGCTATCTTGTACATTTTATTGGTCAAGAATCATGACGATAATCAAGTGTAACGGCCTCGAAAAGCAGTACAAGGGCGAACCGGGATTTGCGCTCTCCGGCTTGAACCTGACGGTGGAGGAGAAAACCGTTTTTGGTTTCTTGGGCCCTAATGGAGCCGGTAAAACCACCACCATAAAAATACTGACAGGAATGATGAAGCCAACCGGCGGAGAAGCAGTGGTTTCAGGAGAGCAAGTTCGGTTGAATTCAGTCAGCCTCCGCCGAAAAATCGGATATTTGGGGCAGGAACCTCGCATGTATGGATGGATGAAAGGCCTCGAATTGCTGGTGTTTGTCGGAAAAGTATTTGGTTTTTCAGAGGCTGAAAGCAAGAAAAGGGCCAATGAAATGTTACTGATGGCTGGTCTGAGCGAAGCTGCCAACAAGAAAATCTCCGCGTACTCGGGCGGAATGCTCCAAAGATTGGGCATTGCACAAGCGTTGATGGGGAAACCGGAAGTCTTGTTTTTGGACGAACCCACTTCTTCTTTGGACCCGATCGGTCGAAAAGAAGTATTGGAATTCATCCTGAATCTGAAAAAGGATATGACCATTTTCATGTCCACCCATATTCTCTCCGATGTGGAACGAATTTGTGACACCGTGGCCATCATAGATAAAGGAAAATTGGTGGTGCAGGATAAAATGCTGGAGTTGAGAAAACGCTATGCTGCCAAACAACTCGAACTAATTTTTGAAACACCGGATGCATTTCTTTCTTTCCTTCCATTGACTGAAGGCTTGAACTGGGACATCCTTTCGAATGCTGAACTTCGGAAAGTAACCATCCAATCGACGGATATTGACCGGGTCAGACATGAATGCTTGGGACTTATTTCTGTCCACCACTTCTCCATCGACAAATTTGAGATGAAAGAGGCCAGTCTGGAAGATGTTTTTGTGAAACTAATCGGATAACATTCAGAAAATGAAAACCAATCTAATTTGGACATTGATACATAAAGAGTGGACGGAGCAACTTCGATCTGGACGTTTGGTCATTTTACTGGCCGTCTTTTTGTTTTTCGGAATTTCGTCTCCGCTTCTGGCCAAATTTATTCCGGATATCCTACCATCCCTGATGAAAGGGCAGAATATCATCCTGCATATTCCGCCAGCCACCTGGCAAGATGCCATCGCCCAATTTGTCAAAAATCTTTCTCAAATGGGTCTGTTCGTGGTCATCCTCCTGAGTATGGGTTCCGTTGCCAAAGAAAAGGAAAATGGTACGGCTTCCTTTTTACTGGTGAAACCGGTTTCCAGAAATCTATTCATACTGAGTAAGTTCTCTGCTCAACTTCTAGTGCTTTTTGTTTCCATGTTGGTGGGATTTCTGGCAATGGTTTTCTATACCAAGGTCTTTTTTGGGAGTTTCCCCATGGTTCCAATTGTTGAAACGACATTGGTTCTGTTTCTTTATTTAACTGTCATACAGTTTGTTACTATCCTTTTCAGCGTTTTAATGAAAACCCAGATTACAGCAGGTTTGCTGGCATTCATCACTTCACTTGTCTTTAGCGGTGTTTCGATGCTTGGTAAGCCTGGCCTGTTTTCTCCTGGACATTTGCTCGATGAAATTCAAACCTGTCTGAACGGCTCCCCCATGGATTGGCAGCCATTTGCCGGTTCCCTTATAATCCTCTTTTGCTGTGTTGGTATTTCCTTACGATTTTTCAGGGATTGGGAAAATTGAACCCGATCACATTTAAATCCATACCCTATGAACAAAGTCCTTTTCACTCTATTGGCTTGCTTCATTTTTGTACAAGTCAACGCTCAGAAATTTGTAGTACCCGAAAATCCACGGGCTACCTATAACTTCAATCCGGACTGGAAATTCACCTTTGGTGATTCAGTCGGAGCCGATCAACCCGGCTTTGACGACTCAAAGTGGGCTAAGGTTAGTCTTCCGCATACGTGGAACGAGATTGACTCCTATCGTGCGTTCATCAGTCATGGCGGCGGCGACCAGAGCGAAAAGATGTTTGGCATCGGCTGGTATCGCAAACACTTCAAACTACCTGCTGGCACCGATGGTCAAAAGGTTTTCCTGCAATTTGACGGTATGAGGCAGGCAGGCCGATTCTTTCTGAATGGCCAGCCCATCGGCAAATATGAAAACGGAGTCACTGCCGTTGGTTTCGATATCACCCCATTCGTTCAGTATGGTGGAAAGGACAATGTTCTTGCCGTAAAGGTTGATAACAGCACCAGCTATAAAGAAGAGGCCACTGGTACATCTTTTCAGTGGAACTCAAAGGATTTCAACCCCAACTTTGGCGGACTGAACCGGAATGCAACACTGATTATGGCAAGCAAAATCTATCAGACCCTGCCGCTTTTAGAAAATTTAAAAACCACCGGCATCTATGTTTATCCGGAATCCATCGACCTGAAGAAAAAAACTGCCGACTTGAAAGTAGAGGCAGAGGTGGTCAATGAAACGGGAGACTATGCTTCCATTACGCTTTCAGCCGTCGTGGTGGATGCCGACGGAATGGTTGTGGCCAAACTGGATGGAAATACGTCCGACTTGGTAGCAAATCAGTCCGAAATATTCACCGCCTCCGGCACGCTCACGGGTGCCCGTTTTTGGGATGTGAACGACCCGTATCTTTACCGGGTGTACACCATGCTCCGTGTGAACGGCAAAGTAGTGGATGTTTGCGAGACTAAAACCGGTTTTCGCCAAACGGAGTTCAAGGGAGGTGTCGGTACAGGCGGCGTTTGGTTGAACGGCAGGTTTGTCTGGCTCAGGGGCTATGCACAACGTTCAGCCAACGATTGGGCTGGTTTGGGTGGTGCTTACCCCAACTGGATGCATGATTTCACGCTTGATATGTTGCGTCAGAGCAACGGCAACTATATGCGTTGGATGCATGTGGCACCTCAAAAAGCCGATGTTGAAGCGTGTGACCGGTATGGTATCGTCGAAGTTTGCCCGGCAGGCGACAAGGAACGTTTGGTCACTGGCCGTCAATGGGACCAGCGTGTCGAAGTGATGCGTGCCACCATGATTTTGTACCGCAACAACCCCAGCATACTTTTTTGGGAAGCTGGCAACACCATTGTGACACCAGAGCAAATGATTCAGATGGTAGCCTTGCGCAAAGAATTGGATCCGCATGGCGGCCGTGTCATGGGTACCCGCGACAATGACCTCTCGGAAGAAAACAAAGCACTGACTCCGATGTCGGAGTGGTATGGGGTTATGATTGGACAGGCTACACAAACAGACAGAATTACCGGTGATGACATCTTCCGTGGCTACAGCATTGCACGTCGCGATAAGGCTCCGCTCCTAGAGACTGAAGATTTTCGCGATGAAGCCGGACGTAACATTTGGGACGAGTTCTCACCCCCACACTTTGGTTTCAAACCAAAAATTGTACCAGGAGCGAACGGTCGTCCTGGACCAGGCGGGGATACCTACCATTGGAACTCCGAATCCTTTTGTCTCGCTGCCGCCACGCGATACAACAGCTATATGCTCAACAGAATAGACAATGCCGATCCGGCCCATTCAAAATGGTCTGCGTATTGCTCTATCTATTTTACCGATGAAGACGCCGATGGACGCCAACAGGGCAGTTATGTGTTGCGGGTAAGCGGAAAAGTGGACGGAGTGCGCATTCCCAAGTCGCTGTTCTACGTTTCGCGCGTCATGCAGAACGAACAACCCGATTTGCACATCATCGGACATTGGAATTATCCCGCAAAAACGAAGAAATCTGTCTTTGTGGCTGCATCGCATTGCGACCAGGTGGAGCTTTTCCTCAATGGAAAATCACTTGGCGTGACAAAAGAACCGATGGTGTTTGTCGATACTTTCAACCGTGGAACGCAGGAAGTTAGGACACCAGAAGGCCCGGGTACCGGCTATGTCTATGAATTTCCTAATGTTTCATTCGTGCCGGGGTCCCTCAAGGCTGTTGCCACAATGGGCGGAAAAGTGGTCGCTCAGCAGGAAATCCAGACTTCGGGTGCGCCTAAATCCATCAAACTCACACTGCACACCGGACCGAATGGCCTGCAAGCGGATGGAAGCGACGTGGCGCTGATTGACTTCGAAGTGGTGGACGCCCAAGGTCGCCGTTGCCCAACGGATGAAGCAAGGGTCGATTTTACCGTAACCGGGCCAGTAATCTGGAGAGGCGGGTTCAATGCCGCGAAACTTAATACCACGAACAATCTCTTTCTGGACACCGAATGCGGCATCAATCGAGTAGCCGTTCGCTCGACGCTTTCAGCCGGAATGATTACTGTGACCGCCAAGCGTGACGGGCTCGTTAGCGCTACCGTGAAGATCGAATCGAAACCGGTGGAAATCATTGATGGTTTGACCACTGCAATGCCACAGACACTGGCGGGTTTTCAAGCCACCTTGCCTATAAAAGTGCAGACAGGGATTAGCGATGCCAACTCAAAAGGAAAAAGTATCAAAGCGCCTCGTATCGACATTGCCAAAGCACCGGCCCCGCTTTTCGACGACGCGCTTTTTCACGGAGCGACAGACCCTTTTGTCATTTGGAATCCGACAACTAAGACTTGGTTCATGTATTACACGCAACGTCGCGCTACGTTGAGCAATCCAAACGGCGTTGATTGGGTGCATGGCACGGCCATTGGGATTGCCACCTCTAAGGACGGTCTCCAATGGAACTATGCTGGAACTTGCAAAGGTGATCAAGGCCTATCAGAACCGCTCAAGGCCAAAGGACTTGGACCGTCTCCAGGCATCACTTGGTGGGCACCTTGCTTTGTCTACGAGGGAAAAACCTTGCACATGTTTGTCACACAAGTGGATGGCGTCTATACGAGTTGGGTCGGAAAGCGTCACATCTTGCATTTCACCAGCGAAGACTGGGTGAATTGGAAATATTTGAATACCTGTCAGCTGAATTCCGAACGCGTCATTGATGCAACCGTTTATCCGATTAAGGGTATGTGGTATATGGTTTACAAGGATGAAGCGGCTGGCTCCCATACCTACCGTTCCGAAAGTAAGGACATGATTGATTGGTCCAATGCGGTACTGACGGACAAGGACGGTGGCCAGGAAGCGCCCTTCGTATTCAACTGGAAGGGTAGCTACTGGCTTATTGTGGATGCCAAGGGTGGACTGCGGGTTTACCAATCACCCGATGGTCTTGACCAATGGGAATACAACAACACGGTGCTTCCCGGAACGGACGGAATCCGGCCCAAAGACAACATCGTGGGACACCACCCGGGGATGGTTCTTCAAAAAGGCCCTGACGGGGGTGAGCAATGCCTGATGTTTTACTTTACCCACCAAGGCCTTCAGACTGTCATTCAACTGGCTGAACTGGAACTGGGTGCTGACGGGAAGGTGTTTTGTAATCGCAACAAATATGCCGGGACGACATCCGGGCTAAAATAATTTTAAAACTTCCACGGGCTCGAAGGCGTTCCGGCGTCCGAAGCCTTTGGCATTTGGTTGAAGGGCAGAAGCTTTCCTGAATGTACCTCATAGAGCCGCTTGTTGGTTGCTTTGGCAGCTTCCACCAGTTCCTTATAGGGACGATCATTGACGTCCACGAAACCGATGTTGTAGTTTTCGCCATCCATGCGGCCCAAGGCAGGCTCGTCTTTCCATTGGAACCAATAGGCACCTACGAAACCACCCACCGATGCAGACTTTTCTACATAATAGCGGTACGCAATGCCTCTTTCGGTCTGATTTTTTGCCTGAATCAATCCGGCAGCAAGACCGTTGGCAGGAACGCCGACGTGGAATTCTCCAAGCAAAACCGGGCGTCCAGTGAAGCGGGAGGCACGGTTCAGTTGCCACATGGGTTCGTATTCGTAGATATTGATGCTGCAAACATCGAATATCTTGCCCGTATTCAGCAGTTCGTCCGAGACATCCCCGCCGAAACGGATGCCCAGCGTCAAATGGTTCGGGTCGTATTTTTTAACGGCTGAACACGCCAATTCCAGGTACTTATCGAAGGCCGTAATGATGAATTCCTTGCGGCGTTTGGGCGTATCGCCCTGAGCTAGAAACTCCTTCAGCTTACTTTGAGTGGCTGTATTGGGGCCGTTTAAAATCATATTGACCACTTCACTTTCCCGACCATCAAAGGCAGGTTCGTTTCCGACAAAATAGCCCAAAAGATACGGATCATCCTTGACAGGCGAACATTGCGTATTGGCCGACTGGTCGATGCCGCTGGCGAATTCCTCCGAATAAACATCTGGTAGCCCTAGGAAACTGATTCCCGTTCGTGGCCAGCGGAGCATGATGGTGTAGGCCATGTCCGCTCCACCAGTGGTCATACCCCAAGCTTTCAGTCGGGGAGTGATGCGGTTGACTGCAGGATCGGTCACATCTTTTCCAGGGCGTCTTCCAAAACCGGCACCGGCGCCATTCGAACCGGTCGATAGGAACAAGTGTCCGTCCGGATCGACAAACCACCACTTTCCATCGATTTGTTCCACCCTAAAGAAACCGGTGGCTTTGGCCTGTGTATTTTTGTAACCGCCATAGTTGCAGTAATTAAAGTCGGCCTTGCCCCAAGTCTTTGCTTCGTCAGCGAGTTCCTTCGTCAATTGCTCTTTGCTTTTTAGCTTGCCTGGCCAATCTGCATGCGCCCATTGGTTGAATTCGTCCAAAACGGGCAGTTTTTCGAGGAATTCCGACCCCTCATCCTGCTTTGATAAATGCATGGAACGGATTTCGATGGTGGGCTTGTTGATGGGGTATTCCATGGCGAAGGCGACAGCTTCGACGGCATTGATTGCTCCGAAAGGCCCCCAGGTGGAAAACCAGTACGAATTGGCTCGTCGATTATTGGCTGAAGCCAAATCCGTTCCTTTTGAGTCTTTACTTACAAAATACTGTACTGGTAAGGAGATTCGTAGCCATACATTCTGCCCGAAGGGCTGCATCAATATCCTGACCGGAGCTCCATTGCTTCGGTAGAGCCAAAGGCTGAACCGCTGGGGGGATGAAGTCCTGATTTCCATCACCAGATGGGTGAAACTGGTCCAATCGGAGGGTAAAGAATTGTCCTTTACCGGAATTTTGATTTCACTGATCGTACCATCGAAGGTTAGTGTCCGAACTTCTTGGGCAAGGGTGGTTAGGGAAAAAAGCAGTGCCATTGAAAGCACCAAAGGCTTGATGAATGTTTTCATGATATAGTGGTTAAGTCTTAGGATCAAAGTTGGATCAATGCGATTTTTGCACTCAGATAATCAGTCGATTCTTTCAGTGCAGCGGTAAATTCCTCGCGTGCTTTGGCTTTATTGCCGAGGCCTGTATAACCAAGTCCTGCGATGTAATGGGACATCGCCAGATTGTCACGGGTAGGTTGCCTCCTGGATTGTACAAATTGGGGATCGCCTTCATTGCCGGATAGGTTGGATAAGGTGTCGGTACTTGCTGCAGCCAGTTCCCGGAAAACCGTTTCACTTTTTTCGTTGGAACCCAGCTTATTCTGAGCCAACGTTTTGAAATACAGTTGTTCCCTTTGTGCACCTCGATTGTTACCTGCAGCACGCCCAGAGGCTGAACCGGATCGGTTGGTCCGTGTACCGGGGCTAAGAACTTCATTCCATGATTTCACGGCATTGTCTTTTTCTCCCAGCGCCTCAAATGCACAGCCGGTCAACCATGCAATTTGCACTTGACGTGGATTTCGATCCTGCTGTGCCCGCAGGTTTTCAGGCGGTGTAAGTGCCATCTGAAAATCGTTCAGTGCTTCCCGGTATTTTTTCACCTTCAGAAACTTGATGCCACGAACCACGTGCGCATCCGTCCAAGCCTGCCCGGTGTTGAAGGCATTTCCTCCCTCCCAGATGCTGAAAATCCGGCTTTTCAACAGTTGAATGGCTTCATCCGCTTGACCCACAAAGATTTTCAGATTGATGAGGCTTCCCAGCGCTTCGTCTTTCCTGAGAATAGTCTTTTGATTCTTTTCAAGCAGCGCGAGGCGTTTTTCGACCGATGCGCCTGCCGATTTGTACAAGTTATCCAGTTCCGCAAAGTGTGTCGGATCTGGATTGCTGAGGGCGACGGCACGTTCCAGGTAGGTAATCGCTTTCAGTGTTTGTCCGGGTTGATGCGAATAGGCTTGCGCCAGGTTTCTTAGGGTAATTGCCTGAGGATCGAGGGCGGCAGATTTCTCCCAGAGTACGATCGCTTCCTCCGGTTGAAGGTCAAATAACAGATTACCAAGGTAATACGGCGCACGGGCATCCTTGGGGTTGGCTTCTATAGCGCGCTTCAAGACCGTAATGAGTTCATCCTGAAAGGGGAAAACATAGTCCGGCGACTGAAGGGTGGCTTGCTGCCGGTATTCTGCTGCTTTGATCGGATCACCGAGCTTTTCAGCGAAATAGCCGAGGTAATAATAAACCAATGGAGAATTTAAAGGTTTAGCCTGAGTGGCCTGCTGCAGAATTAGTGTTCCATCGCTCCAGAGGCCAGCGTTGTAGTATTCGGCAGCAACTTCCTGTGCGGTGGCTGTATGAGCGTTTAAAGTATTGACAAGCGTTGCTTTGGAATCGTTCGCAGCCAACCATTGTTCAGCCATGAGCCGAACATCGAGCGGATCGCATTTGGTCTTGGCAAAGGCAATCAATTGTACTGCTTCAACATTTCGACCAAGGTGGCGCAGTATCGCTGCCTTGAGTCCGTAGGCACGAACATTGAGCGCATTTGCATCGAGCGCATGATCGACTAAGTCCAAAGCGGCTGGGAAATCTCCACGAATCGAAGCAATTTCAGCCAGTGAAAAATAGGAGGGAGCCTTCCATTCCTGGCTCCAGGTTGCTTTATAGAAAGCCGTAAAAGCCTCGTCCATACGTCCCTGATTCTTAAGCGCAACACCCAGATAATAAAACGGTTCCGCATTCTTTGGAGTGGCGTATTGAGCCGTGAGCCGTTCAATGGCTTTTTGGAAATAGGTAGAGGCTGAAACGTATTTGGCATTTCTCAATGCGATCAGCCCCATGCCCGTGTTTGCAGCCACATTGCCCGAATCACGCCGGAGCGCTTCCAGCCAGTAAGGACCCGCATCCAGCGAAGGATTATGGAATTGATCAATCCGTTGGCCGGCCAGGAAAAGTTCCTCGTCGTTCTGAATTTCATCGGGTTTGCCCGGATTTGTGGTGCCTACCGGCTTGGTAGTCGGTTGCAAACGGATGGGGGAGTATGCAACCAGTTCGCGACCTTCGACTGAAATCGAGGCACGAAGATCATGCTCATCCACACCAGCGGGAACAGCGATTTGCTTCGCGTAGGGCTTGCTTGGATTGATCGCCGTTTTTTCTTCGACAAGCAGCTGATTGCCAGCTTTTAAACGTATCGTAGCTTCAGGATAGGCTTTGGTGGTATAGAATCCGAATTGGACGTTTCCATCCTTCACATCCAGATTGACTGCTGCATCCAGGTTGGCGTTCTTTACGCCGTCAATGCCGCGGAAAGGATAAAAATTCATTTCAAACGAACGTTCTTCGTAGGGCTGCAACCACGAGTAATCGGGTTGATTGTCGGAGTAGGCGCCAACCATGATTTCCAGATAAGGACCATCATTGTCGGTGAGAATCTTGTCCCACATATTGTCGACCCCCCAGGTAAAGAATTTCTTGCCCGGAACAATGTGATGATCGGCCACACTCATGGTGCCAGCATTCTTACCGTGATCGAACCCTGCGACGAAATCATCCTCTTGATTGACCGCGAACCAGGATGCCGAATTTTTATTGTTTTTGTACCAGCTTACGTCCACTTGGTTGGTCACAGGCCATGGTTGAAAATCACGTTTGCTGTGTCCAGTCGACCATTGCGTGCTTGGGGGAAAGATGACGTTGTAGTTGTCATTGGGAGCCACTGCGAGGTTTGCAAAACAAAGCATCGTGTGCACCAACGGCGTCCGGTTGATGATGCGCACGGAACATTCAAGGATGGAGCTGCCGGGTCGAAGTGTATAACCCACAGCCCAACGCATCCGCTGCCTTACTTCCAGTTCGCCTACCCAAATGGTTTTGCTGCCATCGGGGTGTTCTTCTTTGCTCCACTGCACCGGAATAAAGGTGCTAGCGCGATGGTGATGCGGGATGTTCCACTCGATTCCTCCTGAAATCCAAGCTCCTGTCAAGCCGATCAAAGCCGGTTTAATGACGTGCTGTTGATAGATGAAATCGTAGTTGTTGGTCTTATCCAATGCCGAAAAGAGTCTGCCTCCGATTTCAGGAAGAATGCTGATTTTCACATATTCATTTTCCAGATAAACAAGGTGGTAGGTCTTGTCACTCTTCTTGTTTGTGAGGTTGTCGTACAAGGGATACGGATAAATGCGTCCCTCGGCACCCTGCGATCCCTTGCCAAAAAAGAACATGGGGTTCGGATCGGGCGGTCCTGACAAATAGGTCGGAATTACTTCGTCGGCCTCCCACAAAGTAACGGGAGATTGGCCTCGGGCACTATTGGAAAGTAACAACAGAACCAAACCAATGAGTATAGGACACGTCGCTTTTTTCATGATTGACTTTTTTATCTGTTTCGAAACATCGGTGCAGTTGAAACGGTATCGGGCAATTGGTCAGCACACATTTCCAATACTTCGATGGCCACCAGGGCGGATTGCGCTGAACCGTTGGTTCCAATGCGTCTGGCCTCATCCAAAGGGTTCAGCACTTCCGGGCCTTCCACCTTGGTGGTTTGCAAACCAGATCCTCGGTTTCCGGCAATCTGTAGCAACGCTTTTTTTGCAAAAGCCGGATTTTTGGTCTTCATATACGCATAAGCTGCTAAACGGTCTGGTCGGGTATACGTACCGTCGTTTCCTTCTTGGCTGGTTGTTTGATCTTTCGTGAGTACATCTGCTGGAGCCGAAGTCAACCGACAGTATTGCAGCCATGCTTTTTGCCAACCCGGATGGTCAATGAGGTCATTCAGTTCAAAGATGACTTCCGCTCCACCCATGATGGTGGCCAAGTTGTAATCGCTGGGTTTCTGGTCGAGCGGAAATAATTTGCCCGTGGCAGGGTCGTAACCGAATACCAGGTTTTTACCTGTTTTAAACCAATACGGCATTTTCACGATGCAATCCATGCCCGTCAAAATCTTGTCCCGGTATTTGGTGTTGCCGGTGCGCTCCCATTCGGTCATCCAGTTTCCGGCAAAAGCCAGCCAATCGGGACCGCCACGGACGCGACCCGGGTATTTCTTTTCAGCTTCAGTTATCGGTTGGGCCAAACGCATGGGGTCGTATTCGGTGGCCTTAAAGTCGGCGTCCACCATTTCGTGCATCACATCCCCGATGCGTTCATCCGTAGTGAGGTAGTAATAAAAGCGACGGTAGGCTGCTTGGCTGATGCGCGCTTCCTTAGCACCACAGCCCCAGTGGCGCACATTGTGCCGTGAACCCAGCCCGGCAAATCGGCCCAGATGGTAACAATCAACCTCGGAGGTATGCCGAGTCATGTTTTCAGCCATATGGAATATATCGGCTCTTCCGGTGCGTAGAAAGCTGTACCACAGCCACATATCGGTGCCCAGTTCGGAGTTGTCCCAAGCCATGCCGCCCAAGTCGTACCGCCACACATGACGAACATCGTCGTAGGAATGCATCACATCCCCAAAATCCCAGAAACCGTACCAGTAGTTTTGCTCGACGGCCTTTTGGTAAAAGGCGATGGTTTGATCCAGATTGTCTTCCACACTGGTTTTGAAGGGCGTTGACCGATCCGGCAAACTCCAGATGCCGAAAGCCTTCACCTCATGCAAATACGTGGGTGTACAAACCAGCAAGGGCGGATTTCCGTTCGTGATGGCTTCATTGGCCGTTTCAGCCTTAGCTGGTAGGCCACCGCTCGGGTACAAGGTCAGTTCGCTGGTGCGCGCCACGCCATTGGGGGTACTGAAACCTGGCTGAACATCTTCATACACTTCGTCCAATCCATGAGCGATGGTATCGTAATGGCGCATATCCATGGCAGGAGCATCCGGCGACCAAAGCCAAACCTTCAGTTCAGCAGTCTGGTCGGCAGCATGATTCACTTCGAGCGAAGCCGGGTACGACTGCCAAAAATTCTTTAGCCCTACGGCCAAACCACCGCTGACGTCACCTACAAATACAAGACCCGATGCCCGTTTTCCTGAACCGGCTGGCAGCCAGCAACTTTCCGCATTGGTGCGTTTCACGATGGTGAACCCGTCCGCATTGGGCTGGCTGAGTTTAAACTCCCGCCAAACGGCCCATGCATTCAGCAACCGCTGGCCTTTCGCATCCGTATTTTCGATATTTGGCACACGCTTCCCGGCAATTTGGTCAACATAGGCATCCGCCCGAGCTTCATTCACAACGAACCGGCCGTCTCTTCCTTTCATCGGCTGAATCGGCTCCGACCATAAGCCATTGCCTTCGCCCGAAAAACGGACCTGCCTGTTTTGAACCTGCTCCCGCATGGGAACATCGAAAACCAATCCAAGACCACGTATGAAATCTTTCTTTTCATCTCCGTCGAAAACGATGGAGTGAACCAATCGTATCTGCTCCAAACCGGCATAAAAATACAGTCGAACGGCGAATGGCAGCCACTCTCGGCGACCTTTTACGGCCTGGTGCATGCCTTCCACCTTGACCACTGCCCGTATCGGTCCATTTTGCTCCACAGTCACTTTCGTGATGTTACTGACGAAATCTTCATATCGAATCGTTCGATCCTTTTCCAACCCGGAGCGATCTTCCAACGTACAAATCAAATGACCCTTAGCAGCAACCACACGTCCGTTTACCTTCATGGAATCGATGATTTCCGAGCCTTTCCGCGGAATCTGGCAGTACATGGCTTGGGTGTTGATTTCGACAAAGTCCTTTTTTTCGTCCACTTTCACTGCGACCGCAGGTTTTGTTCCTTTACCGGTTGAAAGCGTAAGCGAACCCTTAAGTTGTGCAGGTGCGACTGTTGCAAATCCACTCCATTTGATGGAACCGTCCGGCCAGTAAGCCAGCGACCAGCTCTGTAGCGGCAATTCTTTACCGTCTGAAGTGTTCAATACAAACGTTTGGTTTTTTAGAACCTCGCCCTTGGGCCAGGGCACGCCCCAACTGACACCACTTGATATGACCGGTTCATTTTCCAGCCAGTTCAATGTCACTACTTTTGATTGTTTAGGTGCTGCCCAAAGTGGAAGGAAACAAAGAAGGAGGGCAATCGATAGAACGATTCGTGTGTTTTTCATCATGGTATCCATTAGACTGCAATTGAACTTAAATGTAAATTATTTTAAGCAAATAAATCAAAGACAAGTCAAGTACCTCCTTAATTCAAATTCCTAACTCGTTTTTGTTGCAGAAAAGCCGTTCTTCAAATACATTTCAGTAATTTTGGAAGTACATTAGCAGTTGCTATTATATCTCAAATCCATGAGAACAATTCTGATTACATTCCTGGTGGTGTTCCTGAATTTATTTTCGGGCATGAATGTATTTGCGCAAGACTACAAAGTCGATTCTGTCTACAATAGAATGCAAGGGGCTTGGTATAAGGTTATCAATTACCAGGGTTTGACAGGCCGATACGATACGGTCGCTTTGGACGAGATCCATCGATTTGAACGCATTGCAGGAACTGACAGCGTGGTTTGGACTATCTGTTTGAAGGGGACTATGGTGACTTCCTCCAGATTACGGATAGCCTATACTACAAGCAACGTGTACCAGTTCAAGGAATGGATGCTCACTGGCGCGCATATGAACTACCTCATTTCCGACTACAAGGGTTGCCTTATGATGTATATGGCTGTTATGGACGGTAGCGGTGATGGGCTTGCCAGAACCCCGTTGCTAAGCTCGGTAAGCCCCAAAGCAGGCCGTTTGTCAATCTATCCGAACCCAGTGAAATCTACGTTGGTCGTCGGTCCGATGGATGTTGTCCGGATCGTTGACCTGAATGGTCGTTTGGTTAAATCTATCAATGTTCCGACCGATGGGGTAGTCGATGTCAGTACGCTGGAACGAGGAGTCTATTTGGTTCAGCTTGAGGTTCAGGGAGTAATGTCGGTTAGAAAAATGATAAAGGAATAGCTAATAAGTGTAAATAATACACCAATTGCTAAAACATGTTAAATAACATATTTTTTAAGTTGAAATACTTGCAAAACGCTTTAAAGCCCTTTATCTTTGTACTGTGTTTTTCATGGTATTAGATTTAAGGTTAAGGAAGATTGGTTGTCGTGAGACAACCTTCTTTTGTTTTAGGCCTATTCATAAAATTGAAGTTTGTTTCTAAGTGTCCTCATTTCATTCTGCAGGTCGTTTATTTGCTCTAATAAATGGGTGATGGATTCAATACCTTCCAGGTTGATATTCAATTCGTAATAGAACCGAACCAATTTCTCTAATTGCCCGAGTTGGTCGGCTTCAATAAATCTTGATTCCTGAATAATCATAAGTTCTATCAACCCGTTTTGTTGTAACAAACTGATGAAAGACTTTTCAACATTATTGTGGAGGCAGAATTCATCAACTGCAATTAACTTTTCTGTTTGAATGGCTTTCATGATACACTACGATTTAGACAATTCGGAAAATAATGCTTTTTGCTTATCTGTCAGATTCGTGGGGATCTTAACGGAGTAGGTGATGAATAAATCGCCAAAGGTTCCTTCTTTTTTATAAACGGGAAAGCCTTTGCCACTAAGCTTGATTTTGCTACCGACTTGTGATTCGGGAGCCACTTTGAGTTTTACTTTTCCGGTTAATGTTTCCACAGTGATTTCACCACCCAACACGGCAGTGTACAAATCAATATCCACCGTGGCATGGAGATTATTCCCCATTCGTTTAAAAACCGGATGGGAGGCAATGGAGAATGCTATGTACAAATCGCCGTTGGGTCCGCCATTGGCGCCTAAGCCCCCATGTCCGGCAATCTTAATAGTTTGTCCGTTTTCGATGCCAGCGGGAATAGTGATCCGAATATTCTTGCCGTTTATGGAGATGGTTTGAGTATGGGTTTTATAGGCTTCCAGGAGGTTGAGTTGCAATTCCGAATTGTAATCTTCACCTCTGTATTTTGCTTGCCTGCCTCTGCTTCCACCAGCTGCCCCACCAAACATTGACTCAAAGAAACTGGAGAAATCGCCCTCCGACTGTTGTCCCGAATAGCTATCCCTGCGGGCATTGGACGATTGTTGCTGCTGTTGTTGTTTTTGTTGTTTCTCAAATTCCTCAGCATGCTCCCAATCTTTTCCGTATTGGTCGTACTTCTTCCGCTTCTTAGGGTCGCTCAAAACTTCATTCGCCTCGTTTATTTGCTGAAAATTTTTCTGAGCATCTTTCACATTCGGATTCAAATCCGGATGATGTTTTCGGGCTAATTTCCGGTACGCTTTTTTAATTTCTTCGGGAGTCGCCGTTTTCACTAATCCCAGAATCTGATAATAATCTACAAAAGTCATGGTCCGTTCGTATTTTGGATCAAGATCAAGACTAATGAGCCTATTTATGTTACATAATTCCAGAAAATTGTTATATAAATATCGGTGTCTTGGTTTTCAATTTTATTTTTTAAGAATCTTTCTAACAATCGACTTTTCGCCGTTCTTGATTTTCAGCATGTATAAGCCACTATTTAAACTTGACAAGTCCACATCAATCGACTCCGCATTCTGGGACTCCGTTGAAAACAGAACGATTCCATGGAGGTTTTCGACCAGAACCTGAATATTCTTTTCCAATTGATTAAAATGGATCGTTGCTATCCGGGATGTCGGATTTGGAAAAACCGAAACAACATCCTTTAAAGAACCCATATCCAGACCGACGAGCGTCTTTTCATTGAAAAGTGCAACTACTTCAACAGAGTTCAATGCATAATTAAACAATTTAACCTCGTCCAAAGCACCAAAGTACGGTGCATTCAAATCCCGGACGTTTGCCAGATAAACATTTTCAGCGTTTCCGATAGAGCCTGTCGCATCGGCAATTGTTTTTACCAAAATGCCATTTCTGTAAAGAGCCAACTGTTTGTTTATGGTATCGCGAATGGCTACCAGATGGACCCATTGCCCGGTACAAAATTCGGCACTGGTAGTCGTTAACGCCGTTTTGGTGACATCGTCATCCACTGCGAACGTAAAATTGGCGCCTTTAAATTCCAGTCCATACCATTTCCCATTGGTGTTTTTCTCAACATTCGCAGCAAAACTTCCCTTATGAATCAGGTACGTAGAGGCCACAGGAGCACTTGCCAGTTTCATCCATAAGGAGATGGAGAAAGGACTGTTATCCACATACAAAGGATTGGAAGCCGATATTTCAATGTGTGAAGAATCCCTGCCATTGCTGAAGTTGACACAATTCATCAAGTGTCCGGCTTCGTGAATGGGATTACCGGTGAGCTTCATGATGGTACCATTGTTTCCATAAATGGAACTGTCTGCACCAACAACACCGGTTGACTCATCGAGTTTCCAGTTCCCAACCATTCCTTTGGGGTACAGATTTTTTGTTTTGAACGACCAAACTTCACCTGTGGATACTCCCTTTGCATTCTTCGAATCAACCCTCCAATAGTATAGCGTTGAATAGCTTAATGTGCCGGGAATCAGTACATTTTTCATGGTAGTCAGATCGGAAAGCTTTAACTGCAGATTGTTCGGATCAGTTCCTACATAGACATCAAAGGTCGAGTTGAACGAATTAGGACCGGGTAGCCAGGTGAGCGGTAGACGAATGTTGTCGTAGCAACTGTCGTTTTTCGCAGGAAACAGACAGATGGCTTTATCGGGTGCCGGGTATTCATTGTATAGTTTTTTTTCCAGGGCATTTGCATAAAAGCCAATATTATAAAATTGAATATCATCCAATTGACCCTGATAGGGTTTGGCAAGAGCTGTGTTATTCGCGATAAACACCGAGGCTGAATTACTGATATCCAATTTGGTCGTAGTCGTCAAGTTACCAATCATGACCGTATTGATATATACACGCAGACGGTTTACAGCCGTATCTCTGTAAATGGCGATATGATTCCAACGGTTAAAAAATCCCGTCGGCAGAGTAGCAGACGACACCTGGGTGGTTGTGCCACTGATCAACGTAATTTTAAGAGCGGTTGTAGACAACTCGACAGTATAACCTTTAGAAAGCCCGGATAAATCGGTACCCAGTTTCTCAAAAATCACAGCGTTTTGTGAGGCGCATTTCATCCAGAAAGAGATACTGAAGGAACCTTTGTCAATAAAAAGTGGCTCCGAATGGGGAACCTCAATATGGCCAGTCAGGTCTGCTCCGACAGTATTGACGCAACCATTAAAAAGGCCAGACTGCCACGCAGTGGTATCAACATCCATAAGGTATCCGTTTTTTCTATAAACGGAACTGTCTATGACTTCAATGCTCGACTTGTCATCGAGTTTATACCAAGCAACCCTTCCAGCTGGGAACGAAATTTTGGTGGTAAACGACCATACTGCGCTGGATGTTAAGCCATTAGCGGTTGTTGCATCTATCCGCCAATAGTAGGTGGTACCTTCTTTAAGATTGTTGATCGAATATGTTTTGGCCGTTAAACCTGTCGCAATTCGGACCAGATTTCCGGGATCGGTTCCCAAAAAAAAATCATAAGAAAGCACTTCTGAGGAGGCATTCCACGAAAAAACAACCTTGGAAGAATCAAGATTTGCCGATTTATCTGAGGGTGCCGGATTTATTGGGCTATCGGATTGAGTGGAGGCAGACACGAACGAATAGTCCGATGATTCTGTACTGTTATAGGCCTTAATGCGGTAATAATATTTCGTATTTTGAATTAGTGACAAATCTTTGTAGGAATTGACGGTTGCAGCCACCTCTGCAAGTTGTGTCCAATCGACCGAATTGAGGGACTTTTCAATAATGAAACCAGTATGCGTATTGGAAGCGATGCTCCAGGATAAATCAATTTCAGTTTTTGAAACGGCCAAGGCAGTGAGACTGGGAGACCGGAACACATTGATGGTGTTTGCTCTAAAATTCAGGTAGTCTTCAATATTGGTGTATCCATCTCCATTTACATCCCCATTTGCATCGGCAGCTGAATTGGGATTAAGCCCTTTGGACAATTCCCAGCTATCTGGCATGCCATCGTTATCCGTGTCTAAGGGAGGCGTGCCACTGGCTACAACACCAGGTCCATTTACATCGGCATCCGAAAGAATAATGGCACCAAGTGTGCCCAGAGAGCCCAATTGGTTGATGTACCTTGTATCTGCCGCATCACGAACAAGCGAGGCGCCCACATCATTTAAAACAGTTTTGTAAGCATCTGCAGCCGATTGCGTCGTAACCGGAACGGGTGAAGTGAGATAGGGTGCCGATTGAACCGTTGCACCATTGTAAGAGGTCATAAGAGTGCCGTCCAAAACGCCGTTTTTATTCAAATCGACATAATTTCCACTGCTATACAAGTGGTCGGTGGCTGTCCAGTCGGACAAATAATTGTTTCCGCTTGCGCTTGGACCTGCAATAAAGTAATTGTTGATGACATCCTGATAATTGTCGGCAGCAGAGTGCCCACCTACGATACCATTGCCGTAGTTGTAGACCACATTGTTGATGTATTGCAGAAAACATTTCATTTTTGGGTTACGACTGTCATTGTCTATCCAAAGGCAATGGCTTACCGTCCAATTTCGCGTGCCATCTGTAATGGCTCCAAATTTTTGCGGAGCAATACCCTCACCAACAATGCAGTATTGAAAAGTTATGTTGTTGCTGCTGGTAATATGAATGTTGTCCCAACGTCCCCAGGAGATGGAGCAGTGGTCGTAAATGATGTTGCTGGCTCCATCGCAGCTCACAGTGCATTTATCGCTGGCCATATTGATGCTTCCGCGCATACGCAGAAAGCGAAGAATACAATTTGTTCCGTTTGTTACAACCCGGTTTCCATAAATGGTAATGCCTCCTCCAGGAGCCGTTTGCCCGGCAACAGTCACATTGGAAGCAACCATAATGATGGCTGACGGTGAAAGATTAATCACACCCCCTACGTCGAAGACCACGATTCGGTTTGGCTGACTTACAGCATCCATCAGTGATCCCGGGCCTGACTCATTCAGATTGGTCACATGCACCACCGACCCTCCACGGCCACCCGAAGCATACGCTCCAAATCCCTCCGCACCTGGAAAGGCTAGTTGCTGCGCATTTATTGGGGAAAATCCTACACTAACAAGAGAAAAAAAGAAAAGACAAAAAACCCTGGTAAATTTCATATATGTGCTTTCATAAGTAAAATGCAAATATAGGTAGACTTTTATAGATTCAATTTTGTACCACTCATTTAACTTTTTAGGTTTCGTATTGTCTAAAAATATATGAAAAACGCCTTTCTTTCAATTTGCCTTCGTTTTGTAAGTCCGGAAAATGTCCGGAAAACAGTTTGGGAAACGCACAAAAAACGCTTTTTAATGAACCTGTTTCTGGCATCAACGCTTTTCGGCTTCGCACAACTGCCGAACACCAGTGTCGTGCAAAAACCGATTGACCGTTTTGCTTTGGTGAACCGGCACAATGTGCTGTTGCAGGAAGCAGACCCGCTTGCTCCTTTGTCGGTAGGAAACGGTGATTTTGCGTATACGGCGGATGTGACCGGCATGCAATCGTTGGGTGATTATTATTATAAAAATGGCATTCCGCTCGAAACGCTTTCCACCTGGGCATGGCATTCATTTCCCAATACCAACCACTATCGGTTGGAAGATGCAATGAAAGAAAGTGATTTCCACGGCCGCAAAATACGTTACGCCAGCGACGAAAAAAGTCCTGCAGGACAATATTATCGCATGAATCCGCATCCTATAGCTTTGGGGCAAATCAGTTTGGTGGGAGAAAACTTTAAGCCGCTCGATCTGGTGATGATCAAAAAAATCAATCAAAAACTGGATATTTGGAAAGGCGTCATCACCAGCAACTATGAAATAGATGGTCAAACGGTCACTGTCGAAACGGTTTGCCATCCTGAATTAAGCCTGATTGCATTCAAAATCAAATCACCCCTGCTGAAATCTGGTAAATTGAAACCTGCTTTCCGATTTCCCTATTCGTACGATCTTTCCGTCAAGAATAAACCACCCTTCGACTGGAGCAAACCCGACAAACATCAAAGTACGGTCATGCAGCAAGATGCCCATGGAATCGTACTTAAAAGAACCATCGATTCCAGTTCCTACTTTGTAAACATACGCTGGAAAGGGAAGGCTGAATGGGAAATGAAAGGACCCCATGAATACAGCCTGAATGCTACCGGTTCCGATAGTTTGTTGTTGGTGTGTGACTATTCACCGGAAATGGAAAAACGAACACTACCCACCTTTGAAGAAACCAAACAAGCCAGCGAGCGTTCCTGGAAAGACTTCTGGACTCAAGGAGGTGCCGTTGATCTGACCGGTAGCACAGATCCGCGTGCACCAGAACTGGAAAGGCGCATCGTACTTTCGCAATACCTGGTCAAAGTGAATTATTCCGGTTCATTTCCACCGCAGGAAACCGGACTTGCGCACATCAGCTGGTATGGAAAACACAATTCGGAAGTCTATTGGATACATGCTGCCCAATTTTATCAATGGAATCATACCAACCTACTGGAGAATGGGTTAAAATGGTATTTGCGCATTTTACCACTCGCACAAGCTGAAGCCAAAAGCAAGGGTTTTGAAGGAACGCTTTGGCCAAAAATGGCCGGTATTGACGGGCGTCCGTCTCCTGGCGGCATCAATCCTTTTATTATTTGGAACCAGCCAAATCCCATTTATCTATCCGAACTTGTTTACCGCGCACATCCCGATAAGGCTACCCTTTTAAAATATCAGGACATTGTATTTGAGTCTGCCAAATTCCTGGCTTCCTATGCATTTTATGATGTCAAAACCAATCGGTACATACTGGGGCCACCCATCAAAAGTGTCAACGAGAGTACCCAGGAAAATGACACGAAGAATCCCAGTTTTGAACTGGCGCAATGGTATTATGGATTGAAAGTAGCGCAAGATTGGCGTGAACGTTTGGGAATGAAGCGCTTGCCTTATTGGGATGATATTCTAAAGAAGCTTTCTCCCATCACGATTCAGAACGGAAAGTATGTGGAAATTGAAAGCGATCCGACGATGTACGACCGGCAAGGTAGTTTTTCTTCGGCCATGCTGATGGCGTTCGGTTACCTTCCACAAACGCCCATGGTCGATAAAACGATCATGCAAAATACGTTTGCGGCCATTCTTCAACGGAATGGAGTATCCAGTTTTGTGAGTTGGAGCATGGGAAAAGGCGCATTAACGGCTGCGCGGTTGGGCGACCAACAAGCGGCTATCGACATTGTTTGTAATGACGACCCCAAAGCACGATTCAATAAAAGCGGTTATGTCCTTCGCCCCAAAGAGGGATTGGATTGCCCGGCTTACCTGCCGGTAAACAGTTCCTTTCTTGCCGCTGTGGGACTCATGGCTGCCGGGTGGGATGGTGCACCATCGATAGATGCTCCTGGTTTTCCACAGGACGGCACCTGGAAGGTGAGCGTAGAAAATCTCCAAAAACTGCCGTAAACGAACAAGTAATTCAACGGAGAAGTACGACAATCCACATTAAGAAAACATTTCGTACATTTGTTAGAAATCATGAAACACCTTTCTAAAAATCAATTATTCAAAATTCAAAAAAAATGGAGACAGTAGAAAAAAATATTTATAACAGGGAATTCGTTCGAAGCTGGTTTTATTTATTGAAATTCGAAGCAGCCGGACTGGGAGGGAAAATCTTCTGTCACAAAAAACCACAAAAAAAATCGCGGTTATTGCATTTGGGCTGTGGTCCTGTTTATTTGGATAATTTCGTAAATGCCGATTACTATTTTCTACGTTGGGTGCCATTCTTGAAACAGGTCAGCAAATACGACTGGCTTCTGGATTTCCGGGACAAGTTCAAATGCGAAGACAATTATTGGGAGGGCGTCTTCTCCGAACACACGGTGGAACATTTGCATTATAGCGATTGCTTGAATATGTTCAAAGAGTTGTATCGCACTATGAAACCAGGTGCTTGGATTCGAATATGTGTACCAGGTCTAGAAGAGAATTTAGCTTTATACGACTCATCAATGTCAAAAGCTGAAGTTATTTACAATTTGACACAGAATTTCGGTCATGTATCTGTCTGGGACGCACAATTAATGACTGAAGTTCTAAGAGATTCAGAATTTACTACTATTCGTCAAGTCAGTTACTTGAAAGGATCCGACAATCGCTTGCTCTGCGACTCCATGGAAAGGGCGCGAGGTAGTTTATACGTCGAAGCACAGAAATGAAGACGCAAGGTCATTAATGGCACAGCCTCAAGTAATTGAGGATTTATCTGCTTAATTTAAACAGTCTGATTGCAAAAAGGATCATCTAGGTCATCAATAAAAGTCCACCCGGCATGGCAAAAACGGTTGCCATTGTTTCTACGCCTGGAACAAAGTGTACCAATAGTATGTAGAGCAACATGAAGATGCTGCCGATAATACCCGCCCATGCATTTACTTTGCTAAAGACTCCACCTTGCAGCATGACCATTGCCATGATCAAATTGGCCTCGGTCAATGCCTGTAAAATAAAAAATGCCCCATAGAATATCAATGAGTTCTGTAGCAATCAATAAAACGGCCAGATGTACTTTTGGCGCAAGGGCTTTTGCGGCAAAACCGAATCTAAGATGTCCTAGACCTGCCATACAATTTGCATTGGATTAACAAATGTACATGATAATTTTCTTTTTTAAAAAATTTGTTACTTTTATCACTAAATTCGTTATTCAAACTACTTACCAAACCCAAAGGGATGGCATTTATATGTTATAGAGACGCAACTCAAAAAGATTTGACAAAAATTGTTGAAATCTACAACTCTACAATCCCATCAAGGATGGTTACTGCAGACACGGAACCAGTATCTGTCGTTAGCCGACAAAGATGGTTTGAAGAGCATATTCCGAATAAAAGGCCACTTTGGGTGATTGAAATTGCTCCCAATCAGATCATCGGTTGGGTAAGTTTCCAGTCATTTTATGGAAGAGCTGCATACGATTCAACAGTCGAAATTAGCATCTATTTGACCGAAGAACATAGAGGTAAAGGTTTAGGAAAAGAGATACTGCACCATTGCATTGATCGTGCGTCAAAATTGGGTATTAAAACGTTGCTTGGCTTTATTTTCGCTCATAACGAACCAAGTATAAAACTTTTTAGGCATTTTGGCTTTGAAGATTGGGCAACGCTACCGAATATAGCAGAGCTTGATGGACTTGAAAGTACATTGAAAATACTAGGAAAAAGGATTGCTTGAAAAAACAGCCCACATCCGACTAATAGCTAGATACAAATTATTACTTCTTCAAAATAAAATCCGTTATACCCTTCACAAAACCCTCCGCCAATGGAAGCTCTGCCTTATTGTATGTCGCCAGGTTGGCAGTACGATCAGCTTGAGAAGTCCGCAAAATATGGTTCATCTTGTCGATGAGCAGCAACTGAGCATCCGGTTTGGCGGCCGAAAGCAATTTGGCATCTTCCACGCTCACCTGAATGTCGGTGGTGCCCTGAATGATGAGCACTGGGATTTTAAGCTTCTTCAACTCGACTGCCGGGTCGTACTTCAACCATGAAATCATATAGGGCTGAACGCTTGGCCGGAACAGCGGCATCATGGCCGGACTGATGGGCTCCACCTTTACACCCTTGGTCAGGTTGTCAATGATGGGGAAGGCTTCGTCCTGAACCGCCTTTGGCTGGACACTTAATTGCTCCTTTAGAACCACACCGATGCCCCGTCCTGGACCTGCCACCGAAATGAACTTGTCGGCCTTTTCGGCTGCCAGCATGCCAATCATGGAACCTTCGCTGTGGCCGATCACCACTACTTTCGTAAACCGTTTGTCCTGTTTGGCCAACTGAATCCAGTCTTTTGCATCTTGCACATAGTCGTAGAAAACCAGGTTGGATTCGCTTTCCACTGCTGCTGTGCTTTCAGCAATGCCGCGTTTGTCGTAGCGAATTGACGCGATGCCCTTCGATGCCAGTTCATGCGCCAGTTTTTTGTAAGCATCATTGGTCATCGACGGGTTGTTGCCATTCCTGTCCGTTGGACCTGAACCGGCGATGATAAGTGCCACAGGCCCTTTTGTGAAAACCTTCGGCGTAGTTACCGTGCCAAAAAGTTTACCTGTTATGGTTTCCAACACGATGGGCGTTTCTTCGTAGGCAGCGTTTTTATCGACGGCTATGGGAGTGATTTCGACTGCCTGTTCATTTTTGGTCAGATTCAAAGGCATATTTTGACCGACCTGGCTGAAAGTTCCAGACAGTGTATTCTTGTCAAGCGTACCCGTATATTTCATTTGTGCAATACGCAGTTCGATCGTCAGCACCCCGTTTTCGAACGTGACATGACTCATTTGGATGCCCTTTGCCCCTTGGTCTGGACTGTCCATCGTGGCACTAAAACCCACATCGGTTTTGCTGATGTGGAAAACGATGCGCAAGGAGTTGCCCTGAATGCTGAGTACGCCATCCCATTCACCGATAATATCTTGACTATACGCAGTCATGGTAGACAATAACATGAAAAACAAGATTATACGTTTCATACGACATAATGGATTAAGATTTTTGCGATAATTTCCGAAACAAACAAACCTACGATGAAGGCGACGGTCAAGGTACTTCCCTTTAAGTCGCAGGATATTTTTAATGCATTGAACATCAATACGATGCTCCAAATCATGACAGGCATGGAAAGTATCATCATGATCAAGAAGGAAGTGGACTGAAGGATGACGTATGGATCTTTCATGATTTCAGTCATGTTCGGAGCGGTAGTGAAGTAACCCATAATGGCCAGAATCAGGAATGGAGCCTTCGCCAGCGTCATCGTGCCCAGTATGTCGATGAATCGGAAGTTCTTCGATACGATGAGGCCTGTGACCCACATCACCAACACCAAGCATACAATGTCTATGGCCAAATACAAAAAGGACTGCTGAACTGTAATTTCGAACATGTGCATGTCGAACACACCATCGAAGGCAATGCCGCTGTTGGCGCCGATAAAGCCCATCAATAGTATGAAGATTAAGCCTAGGCCGAATGCTTGCCAACCGGCAATGCGCGTAAAAGGGTTCATCAACAAGCCGAAGATGGATTTACTTTTCATTGTTGTCAATTTTTGAGATGATTTCATTCAGCACGTTGCGCACCGTCGGATAGCTCAGTTTCATCTGGGCGGCCATCTCTTTGAGACTGCCGCTGCTTTTCACGAAACGGAGGATGAACAGTTGGTCTTCTTCAGGAAGGCGTGCCAATAAAGGCAGATCGTAGGAACCGGTCACTTCGGTTCCGCAGTTTGAACACTTCAGGCACTTGACCTGGAGTTGACTTTGGCAACTGGGGCAGGAGGATGGGAGCATAGTAGTACATTTTTGTTGCTGCAAATATACAACGGTATTTGAATAAATGTACTATAAAAGTAAATAATATTTAGTTTAGACTAAATAAAATTGATTTATAATTCAAAATATCGTATTACTGCATCGATCTCACCGAAACAACAATCCTTTCCCCTCCCGAGTGCGCGGAGAATTCAGGAGCGTATTGGCATTGAAGCGTGGTGATGCCGCTGGTGAATTCGCCGGCGTTGTTCACCCAAACTTCGTACTCAAACACATAGGAGCCTTTGGGCAGTGACGAGAAAAAGAACTGTGTAGATGCGTCCTTGGTGGTTTGGTAATAGCCTACGTTTTCTTTCCAAACGTAACCGGAGCGTTGAACGACCGGTTCGAAACAGGCAGCTCGAAGGTCTTTCAAAGCCACATACTCCATGTCTCGATCCACCGTGACCACCAAGCGGGTGATAACTTTGTCGCCTACTTTCAACACCACTTTTTCGATGGGGCACATCACCTTACCCGTCTGCAGCAGCTGTTCAACAAATAGCTTCTTGCTCACCGTCAGGGCGTTGCCGCTTTGCTGAACTAGGTTCAAGTTCTGGAAGTACTGCCAGTACAGCGCACCCCATCCAAAACCGGACGTTCCCTTCAGTTCGACTTTGGCACAGGCCATTTGAGGAGTCATATCACTACCTTCATACGTTTGTTTGACATAGCCAGAGCCTGCTTCTTTCTGTTCCGTACGAACGGGTGTCGAACCCAATTGAATGGAAACTTCATTACTAGACGAAATCCAGTCCGTCCCGTAATGAAGCAAGGCGTAAATAGCGTCCATGGTGGAAAGCGGTGAATCCCAACGCTGCGTTTGTTTTTGGCGCAGCAGCCAGATCTTCATTTCGTCGAGGTCGGCCGCGTTTTTGGCTATCTCGGCAAAGGCTTCCAGCAGCATCGTCTGAACCATGACTGGACGTTGGTTCCAGAAATAACCTGCGGTGTTTCGCGCCCAATACATGCCCATTTCATCCGATTTTACAGCATTTTCTTTCAATGAAACGAGTATTTGTGCAGCCAGCGTCTTGTTTTGGTTTCGACCAGCAATCACAGCGGTGGCGGCTTTTCCATAGAGCGTGGCCTTCTGCCAATACTCCTGTGCCTGTGTCGTATAATAAGCCACTGCTTCCTTGGCGAAATCGGGAATAAGCACCTGTGGATATTCCGAACGGACATGCAAATAAAACCACTGCATATCACCAATGTTCATGGTAGTCTTGTAGGTGTTGTTGTTTTTTCGAAGCTGTTCGAAATCCCTTGATAATTCGTTGTCAATAAAGGCGATTGCTTTTAGAACAGGAGCGTCCACCACAGTTGCTTGTGTCTTGGTGAGCGTGTTCAGCCGTGCGGCATTCAACAAAATGTACTGTGTGACGTAACGACTTGCAGGCATGCCTTCGAACCAAGAAAAACCGCCATCCGGCTGCTGAAGCTTCATCAACTTGTCCCAATACAGCGTGTTTTGCTGCTTCTCCTGATTGAGGTCGAACAGCAATGCGATGCGCTTTTTCTGTTCGGTTTCGTTCTGTGCGGCCATGACCCAAGGTGTTTCCTCGAGCAACATCGATTTCAGCTCCTTATTTTTTTCGAGGTTGGAAAGAAGTGCCTGTTGGTTGTTGCCCGATCGCTTCCATTGGTCGAAAACAACAGCAAGCTTCGGATTCGAATTTGCGATATGCGCAGCCAAGGAGTTTACGTAATAGGCTGTAAAATAATCGAATGCGTTGTCATTTTCGGAAACAGAAAGGCTGGGCAAAGCCTGAACGGCGTACCAGGCCGGATTGGGCGAAAACTCGATCGTCAACGATTTCGAGGCAACGTTTGAACCGTTTTTCAACAGGTTTTCCAAGGTGAATGTTTTAGTCTGATTCGCGCGAACGGTCATCGGCAAGCTTTCGGTGATCAGGACTTGGTCGGGCAACACCGGCAAATACTTTTGTTCCCCATCGCTGAACGATTCGCAGGAGGCCACCACTTTGCAGACGACCAGTTGAAACGGTGCAAATTCCGTCACTTCCCATTCCACATGCTTGGTTTCCTCAGCAGCCAACACGACCGTTCTAGTAAGGCCGTCCTTCAATACGATAATCTTGCCGTTTTCAGGATTGCTCAGTTCCAGTTTTACGTTTGTCGTTTGAACGGAATCTGTCAGATTGACCACACTCGCACGCAATACCAACTTGTCCGATCGACGCACGAAACGTGGCAGGTTGAGTTGGACCATCAGCTCTTTTTGCGTAACGACTTGGTTTTCAGTAATCCCACTGTACAAATCCTTGGTGTGGGCCAACATGTTGACATTCCAACGGGTCAAACTTTCGGGCACAGTAAACGAAATTTTCACATTCCCCTGTTCGTCGGTGCGCAACTGTGGATAGAAAAAGGCTGTTTCATTGAAGTTGGATCGAACTACAGGGTTTATCGTTTCTTTCGATTTGGCTACCGAAGCAAGTTGGTTGGAAGCAATGCCGCCAATCCTCATCCCATAAACTGGTTTTTCTTCAATAATCACTTGGTGATCTGCCAAGTCGGCAACTTCCACGCCTCGAACGGACGCCACCGAAAATCCTCCAGTGGCGTATTTGGTTTTGTTAAAACTCAAACCCATCCAGTCCAATGTCTTATTATCGTGCTCCGTAACTGGATAATTGTGAATATCGAAAATGACAGATCTTTGGAGTTGATTGGAAACCGTGGAATTCCAACTGGGCGAGTAGGGTACTACAGGCTGATACGCCGGATTAAACCACAACGAATGCGGACGGATGGCATCGAGCGAAGCATCGTACATGTACACCAGCAACTCCGCAATTTTCTTTTGCTCGCTCACCTCGGGTACGGTAATGGTCCATTCGGCCTTCTCGCCAGGTTGGAGCTTGTCGCGGAATACCGCTAGTTTCGGGCTCAACTTGCGGTTTTCCACTTTTTGCTTGATGGTAATCGACTTAACAAACAATTGTTCGTCCTTGATGAAGCTGAACTGGACATTGACCCCATCGCCATAATAACTTTGATACGGAATTTCAATCGTCCGTATCTCGTTCGACAGGGTCATCCACTTGCTTTCAAGTACTTGGTCGTCCTTCATGATCTGATACAAAACGTGCACCTGTTCGGCTGAGGTTCCGTATTTGATGAGGCCCTTTTCGCCTACGGCACAATCCGTTTTGATCTTTAGAAACCATTCATACGATTTCACGGGCGGCTGTTTGTCGTTTTGGGAATACAGAATGAAATCAGTGCTTGTTTCAACCTTTTGTTGCAGTTGGTCGTTGGTCGTTAAAACCATCCTGTACGAACCCGATTCAAGCTTCCTCCAATCTATTTTCAACGTATCCTCTTTTGTTAGGAACGTACCCGAAAGTTGCAAGGACTCACATTCGGCCGAAACCGATTGAGTATTGTTTTCGGCATAATCATCGTTTGGCTTCAACCGATACAGTTCGTATCGAACCTCTGCCTTCACCTGTTCGCCGTTTAACGTTTCAACTTGGATCTCAATGTCACTATCCTTCAACTTGTCAATTTTGGACCCATTGGCCAAATTGGTAACTATGAACAAGGATTTGTCGCCGACCGAAATTGTTTTCTCTCCATTCTGTGTTTCCCCCTTTTGATCGGTAACCGTGGCAGAGACTTTGTATGTATAGTATTGGTCCTGTGTCAGGGAACTGTTTTTTTCTGGTTGGAAAGTTACGTTGAACGATCCGTCGGCAGCTGTCATGGTGCTACCATTCGAGACATCCTTTTGAGGCATGATCAAATGCCAGCGGTAATGCATGTATCGAACCACCCGATACGTCACCTTTGCGTCACTTACCGGATAGCCCGCATAAGCTGTAACCTTGCCCTCCATCGTTACTGTTTCGCCAAAATGCACTTCCGCTTTCGGGCGTTCCATGGTCACCTCGAAGGAGGGGCGTTTGTATTCCTCTACCCAAATAGTCGTTCTTGTTTGATTGACTCTGATGCTGAATGCCCCGTTCAGCCCGCCTTCTGGCAAAACAAACGAATCGGCAAACGAACCAAACTCATTTATCCTCAAGGTCCTCACTGCCACCTGCTTGCTGTTCGCATCCATCAACTTGACTTCAAAATACTCACCTGCAGCGACTTCCTGCCTGTCTTTATTCGAATAGTATGCAATACCCTTGAAGTAAACCGTTTGTCCGGGACGATACAGCGAACGGTCTGTGAAAACGTTTATTCGCATGGACTTTGTTCCCTCCCGGCCACCGTTGTATCGGAACGAATAGTGTTGGGAGGAAAGGTATTTGTCCGCTCCATTTTCAAAAAACAAATGTATGTTCTGATGGTCACCGTTCGATTTGAATACATATAGCCCAGTATTGTCGGTCAAAGCATTTTTAATGTATTCTTTGATGCTATATTTCGGCTGAGTAAAATCTTGCGTGAAGATGTTGATGCCGACTTTGGCTTTCGGCTTACCCGTCACGCGATCTACCACATAGATCTGGGTTGCCGCGTTGTTTTGCACCATATAGGCCAAATCAGATACCACAAAAGTGCCGCGCACCACATTGTCTGGCTTGCCCTGTTCGCCCAGCATGAATTCGTAGATGCCGTAATCCCCCGTTTTTATTTCAAAGGTGTCCCTCGTAGCATAGAAATTCGGATCTTTATTTATTTTAATCAATCGCTTTTCGATCAGGGTTCTGTTCGGAAACAGCGCATTGTTGCTTCTGGAATGAGTAAGATACTGCTGAGCGGTGGCGTTAATTCGATACACATCCAATTCCACCTCCTCCAGATTCCGGGTACTCATCATTACCTCCAAGTACATCTTGGGCTTGACCACCTCGTTGCAATCGATTGAAATTCTTTTCTGCGTAATTTGCGCTTGCACGTTTTTCAACAATCCAAGGTCTTTTGATTTGGGAAAACGCATTATGGCATCGGTACAAATATCGTATGCCTTACGGTAATAAAGCCTCTGAATGTTCTCGTCCGAATTGAAATGATTTCTGTAGAATAGTGCTTCGACTCCCAACACGTCCACCACTTTTTCAACGTTTCTGAACCGAAGAGCTAAGCCATGCAATGCATTGAAATACGCTTCCTGAATGGTGGTGAGGGGTATCGAATTTTCACTGTTCGAACGGAAATTATCTGTTTCAGTGAGTTCCAGACAAGTATTCAAGCGATTCAAGTCCGTTTGAATCAAAGCAGCAGCATTTCCATCCTTTTCACGGAACCGTAACCATTGCTGAAAGGTTTCGACGATTGTTTTGTTAATGTCCGAAACGTCAGTCGTATCCAGCTTCATCTGAACAAAGCGTTCGGACGGCAGGAAAAGAGCCTTATACTGGTCAGTCATAACGGCCGTATAGGGCCAATTCCGAAGGTTTTTCAACAACTCAATTTTTCTTCTTGCCAGAAAATCGAACAAGGTACTTTTAACGTCCGGAGATTCACTTTCACCGGTAGTTAAAAGTGTCTTGTATAGGTTTATATCCGTTTGTTGCAACAAAGTTTCATTTTGCATCGAATCGGCAAGCAAATTGCCGATTTTGTCCAAAAACTGGTTTCTGGTCCATTCGGTCAAGTCTCCGGGATTGAGCCCGATCACTTCCGTTCGCATATTGATGTCATATCTATTGTGCGTGTAGTACATCTGGTACAATTCAGCCGTCATCGACTGCAACAGTGCCTTGTCCGGTTCGTTTGCGGCTTTCCCGATCAACGAATCAAAACGGGCGATTTGTGCCGGGGCCTTGTCCGGCTCAATCCGCAAGATGAAAGCCATTGAACGTATGCTGGCCTTGATGTACTGAACAGTATTGTGATCGCGTTCCGCCTGTTTCAGAATGACCTCTACTTCCTTCAAAGCCGATTCAGGGCGATCTTCCTTCGCAAATTGATCGACCTTGCTCCATTCTTCATCGTAGGAGAAGGGTTTGGGGTTGTTTTCGGTAGCAAGAACGTTTCCGGTAAGAAGAATAAACGCAAGCAGCAAAACGAACCGGCAATAAGGTTTTGTGTTTCTCATGATTTGCTTCTGATAAGGTTGATATTTCCTACAAAACTAAACATTTTATTAATGATATCCTTCGGTATGAACAACCTTTTTCCTTAACTTTGCAACCCTAAAACAATTGGATGTCACGAATTTCGCCTTTGGTATTGTAAACAACCAGTAGGATGGGCAAAAAAAAGAAGAATTGCCCCTCCCTCAACATACGGGGCAATCCTTCTCTACTCAGCGAACCGAGATTTAATACGTTGGTATTTTTTAGTTGACTCAAAAATAGGGTGATTGAGGCATAAAAAAATCCATACAAGTATGGATTTTCAAGTCGTGGTTTGTATGGAAAAACAGCAGTCTAAATGCTTATCAAATTGTTGTTTATGGCATATTTGATGAGGCCGACGATCGACTTGCTTCCCGTTTTCTCCATGATGCTCATCCGGTGACTGTCCACCGTCTGCTTGCTGATGAACAGCTTTTCGGCTATCTCCTTGCTGGTATGTTCCTTCAAAATGAGCTGCAGCACTTCCGTTTCTCGCTGCGAGAGTTTGGCGCAGGGTGCAGGCAGCTTGTGGGCCTTGACCTCCTTGTAAAGCAGCGGAACGATTTCGTGCGAGAAAAAGGAACCCTTTGCCATCAACGTTTCAAGCGCGCGAACCAATTCCGGCCGCCCGCTGTTTTTCAGGATGTACCCGTCTGCTTCACATGCCAACGCCTCCTTGACATAATCCACCTCGTCGTGCATGGATAGGATCATTACTTTGATGCAGCAGTCGAACGCTTTGATTTTGCGGCATAACTCCGTTCCGCTCATGCCCGGCATCGATATGTCGGTAATCACCACATCAAAAGTTTGCTTCTCTTCCGAAATCTTGGCCCAAGCTTCCTCGCCACTCAATGCAGTCCCATTAATCTGAAACTCAGGATGGCTGGCCAACATGCTTTTCAAGCCGTCCAACACGATCTGATGATCGTCCACCAATAAAATGCGAATCGTTTCTTCCATAGTCCCTTATGCAGGTATTTCAATATAAAACTGAGTTCCTTCCATTGATTGTATATCCACTTTTCCGCCGATTTGCCGGATGCGGTCCATCATGTTTTTCAGCCCGATGCCTTTGGCCTTTTCCAAATGAGCACTGTCGAACCCTACGCCGTTGTCCGCTACGTTCAGCAAAATATTTCCGTCCCTGTAGCCCAACTCAATGACCATTTGACTCGCCTTGGAGTATTTCAATGCATTGTTGGTCAGCTCCTGAACAATGCGGAATAGCACGAGTTCGATGCTCTTTGAAAAGTTGGCCTTGAGGACATATTCGTTCGTTTTCAGGCTGAACGCCATGTCGTGATTCACAAAGTTGTTTTGCTCACACAGATGCTCCAACGCGGGAACGATGCCCTTTTCCAAGTCTTTGGGATACAGGTTGTGCGAAATGCCGCGCACATCCGATATGGCCTGTTGCAACATCGTCGTCACGTTTTCAACCACCTCTGTTTGCGTAGTATCAATGAGCGAGAGGTGCATCTGCATCACCGCCAGCTTCTGGCTTACACTGTCGTGCAAATCGCGTGCGATGCGCGACCGTTCGTTTTGTTCCACTTCCACCAGCATGACCGACACCTTTTTTTCCTGTTCGGCAGTGCGCAGTTTATGCCGCTTGTCCCTGTTTTGGAAAAAGAAATAAAGTGCTGCCAACACGAGCAGGGAAATAACGCCAGTCAACGCGATGACCATCTGTTGCGACTTCAGCCGTGCCTCCTGCAGGTCAATTTGTCGGTCCTTCTTTTCGGTTTCGTACTCAATCTTAAGCAGCTCGATGGTGCGGTTCACGTTCAGACTATTCATCCGCCCGAACACGCTCAGCATGGAATCCTGGTCATTCACCAACTGCTTCAAATCGTTGTCTTGTCTGGCTACATCGGCCATTATCTCGAAAACCCAGTATTGCTTGTCCACATTCCGGTCATCCGAAAAAATCTTCAACGCCTGTTTGTAATAATCCAACGCCTGCTTCTTTTCGTTGCTCTGCCTATGAATATCGCCCAGCAAAACCAGGTTGGCCCCCATGTTCATCTTGATGCCCGAAAGCGAGTCGATTTGGTATGATTTCCTGCAATAATATAAGGCTGAATCCGTCATTCCCTTCACCAAAAAACACAACCCCAGGTTGTTGTAAAAGGAACTGAGCTGGTAGTTGTTTTGTTCTTTACCATAGTTGCGTATGACCCGCCTGTCCACCGCGATGGCACTGTCCAATTTTCCTCCACTCCCCAGAATGTTCGCCTTCAAATGAAGGATGGTCAATAAAATCGATTTGTCAACGCTGTCGCTGGCCAGTTTTCCGATGATTTCCATGGCCTTTTCCGGATCTCGCTTATTGTAGTACGCCTGCGCCATGTTCGCATTCACCACATGCCCCATCCGTTTGTTGTCAAGCCTGTCGTAGATGGACAACGCCTTCCGGTAATAATAAAAGGCCGAATCGAACACCCCCATGTTCGTAAAGTTGATGCCAGCCCCCATGTAATTCAGGGCGATGAGTGAATCGGCACCGACGCTTTTTCCCAACAAATTATTGGCCTCCATGTACTTTCGGTTCGATTCCGCATACTTTGCCTCCCTGAAATACAAACGCCCCTCTGTCGATTTCTTCAGAAACAAAATCAACTCCGGCCTCTTCACCGATCCTGCAGCATCCAACCGATGGTAGAAACCCAGCAGGGAGTCATATTCCACATGGTTGTTGTTCTGAAATTCAAGGTACAACCTGTCAAAAACGGGATCATTATTTGGCTGCTCCCGCTTGCAATTCGAAAGCAACAGTGCCAGAAGAAGTGATACCAGAACGGACTGTAACTTCATACTTTCGTTAATCTATGCAATTTGACAACCACTCCTTGATAGGTTGTTTGTAGTTATCCTTATCCGCCCAAAAAATGGAATGATACTCCTTTGGAATAAAGATGGTCTTGACGTTTTTCATCGGTTTATTCTGCTTCCTGATTTTTTTCAAATTGCAGATGGCATCCTCCTGGCCATAAAAAAACAGGATGTCCTTAGAAATCGTGCCAAAACTTGAATTGATCTCACGGGCCATCTTATGAATCGTCAGCAAGTAGTTGATATTGGCAAATTCCGGAACGAGTTTGTCTTTCTGAATCTGCTGGTAAACGACTGAATTCCGTGTCATTTCACCAAGCAATTTTTTAACGGGCAAAATCATTCTGTCCTTCGCAAACAAGGCACAGTAGGTAGCCTCCGGCTGCTTCAATTTCCTAAAGAAGAAACCCCAATTCGGAAAAAGGGGCGCCCCGAAAATCAGGTACTTGCTATTAGTCTCCTGGTCTCGTTTCAGTAGATAGTACAATGCGACTATTCCACCCATGCTTTCAGCCGAAATAAGGTCAATGTGATCTTTTTGCTTTAGGACCGAAAGTGCGAAATCAATGCAATTCACGATGGTGGTAGAGTCCGGCAAAAAACCCTTCTCCCCAGATGAACGGCCATGATTGGGCAGGTCGATGAAGTAGAAGTTGGCATAATCATCGGGCAATAAGTCGATTAAGCCGTGGTAATACTCCCCATACATACACATGCCATGCAAATACACGGCACTTTTGCCACTCGGCTTGGTTGTAATCTTGGTGATGTGAATGCTATACCCTTCGAAATCCAACTTCATGTCTGTTCGGTCTGCTGTCATTTTGACCATGCGGCTTTCACTTTTTGTGTTTCAATTCAGTTAGGCTACCGTTTTAACGAGTCGGATATTTTCACTGATTTTTCGCCAATATACGTTATAATCTTTTTTCTTCTGGCTACAGTCGTATTATTTTCAAAATACTCGATTAGAAAACGACCAGATTCAGGAAACAACATTAATAAATCACAGGAAATCCCAGAGCTGTTTGCCGTGAACGTTTGCGTGTTCGGGTTTCTGCTAAACACGGAAACCACCCAATTCGTATTGCCCCCCAGAGAATAATACCATTCATGATACGTTATACTAATGGAATCTCGTGGAACAACGACGGTGGTGTCCGAAGGATTTCCAATGGGATCAGAACCATTATAGATCGTATCTGGTATGGAGGTAATCCGAATTTTTAAAGACATCCCTGTAGGAATTTGTGCTGCCAAACTGAACTTGGTGTTAATGTTTCCGGTATAAATGGTATCGGACAGTGCTAGAAGGTTACTTCCATAATTTCCTGTCGATGGGTATGTAAAAAGCGATTCCGAACTAACAAAACGCGTCTTTGCAATAAAATTATCGATGTATACCCCAAAACTTGGCACATTGGCTGTAGTGCCTATCGCATTATACCTGTTGGTCAATTTGGTTTTAATGAATACTGTATCGAGAAACAATGCATGATTGATCAAGTCGGACCCCGTATAACTGCTGTTCAATACACCATCCGTACGAATATCCTCGCTGATGTTCGACAACAGCTCCGTCATTTCGCTTTCTGAACGAAATCCTTGTAAAATGGAAGAAATCGCCAATAAGATTCCATTATCCGCTCCCTCCATCGCAATATTGAGGTCTTCAGAATTATTGATGCCAGCCTTCACAATATTAAAAATGGCCAGAATTTCCTTTTGAGCTTGTTTCTTCGAATCCGAAAAGGATAACCCGGATTTAATCAAATACTCAACCCGTGGTTTTTCCAGATGTGTCAATAAATTGATGTTCACATTTTTATGATCCGTGATATCCGTCAACGCATACAACGTGATTTGAGAAACCGATTGTTTACCCAGCACTTCATTATAATAAAAGCCATCTGTCCGTAAACTTACAAAATTGGAACTTAAAGAAATGTTGTCAATTCCGAACGTGCCTTTATTGTCCTTTATTTGCGTATTGAACGTCTTTCCCGTGGGCGTCAGGTCAGACTTCAGGTCATAAATCGTAACGGAACTACCATTGATAAATGGACCCTTTTGTGCAAATCCCTGCAAGGATACCCCATTCAAGAGGGATGCATCATAAAGGATGATGCTGTCAATCGTACTCACTTCAATTTTTTGTACCGCACCGCCCTTTTGATGGATGTAAATAAAATCCTGGGTGCCCGAAACTCCTCCAATAAGAATGAATGCTAGAAACACAACTAAAAGTTTTTTCATGGCCTTTATAAGTTAAGTCAAACAATCTGTACCGCAAATATAACTATAAATTTTAAGTTTTGGTGATGTTGATTAATTCGCAACACAGCGCTTTTTACATTTCTTTCTGCTAATCGAACAAATCTTCCTTTAGATGCTCCACAAAACCTTTATCTCTTGAATATCAAGCAAACAAAATCCCACATCACGAATGAATTCATTGACAGAGTTATGAAAGTGACCATAAAACCAATTCTCTATCGGATGCTTGTTTTCAATTAGATACTCAAACAGTTTATCCATCGTCCCACGCTCCATATCCAAATCACGTTCCAACATACTATCATTCATAAGCCAACCGGCAACTCCTGCCTTTGTCGTAGGGAAACTGAACGACGGGGCCGTGTGTGCGATGACGGCATTAATCAAGATCCCCTCACTTGTTATCTCGCCCAGTTTCAGCTCATTAAAAACAACCTGCTCATCCTCCCAATAAATTGGACATCGCTTATCCCCTTTTGCATTGTTGAACCACATATTCATTTTTCTTGGCGCTCTGTCCACGGAAATGCCCCCACCAACGCATAATGCATTTTGCCCATTGAATTGTAACACCGAGTAATCAGGCAAAGCAGTCATGAATGGAAAGTTAATTCTGCTCCCGTCAAAATAAGCTGGGTCGTCATGGTTGCCTCTTATCAGTAGCAGTTTGACATTTTGCTTTTTGATCGTTGGTGAAATCCGGTTGTAGAGTTGAATGTAATATTCCGGCTTCTCGAATCCGATGCCACAATCTCCAGCAACTACTATAACGGCATCCGTAATGGATAACCGTTTAATGTTGTAAACGAGTTGCCTGAACTCGCCATGTATGTCACCACATACACAGATTGATTTGTGATTTTGGGAAAGGTTGTATATATTCATGTTTTAAAAATTACACGATTTCCTCGAATTTCATAGATGCCAACAGATTCTTGCGACACTGACGCAAACGTTGAAATGGTTTCAATTTTCCTTGTTACCCCTTTCGAAATATACCTCCGGCAAAATTACCTTTACCTCCTTTTCTGACCCCTCTTTCTGCCAGAATACAACAAAATTCACCTTCACACTCTTCAGCTCGTAATCCCTTTCTTTCATTTTCTCCATCTTACTGACGAACTGCTGCGAGAATTTCAAAACCGATTGCCCTTTTGAATTCAAACACTCATCGCCCTTAAAATACAACATGTCCCCACTCATTAATTGAGAAATAAGGTGCTGCCTGTTAATGAAGTAGTCAAGCCAAACATCCTTATACATCAGATGCATGGTTAACCCATTTGGCGGCAAATACATTTCCCTGTCCTCAACTCGTTCCAAGTTGGCTACCAAAAGTTTGTCCAAGAAGTTTGCGTTTAAATGAATGGTTAAGTTTAGCTTAGCTCTGGTCATGGCAACATACAACAGTCGTTTGGCTTCGTCCGTTGTCGGATTGAAGTTCTCAAGCATAAGGAAAACATTGTCGAACTCCTTACCCTTGGCCTTATGAATGGTCGAAACCATGATGGTTTCCACATTTTCACTAAAGAAATCCTCCAACTTCGATTCGCGAATGAATACTTCCAGGTCTGATCTGTATTTCCTCTTAGGATTGGTCGCTTCAAAATCCTTGATGAGGTTCTTGCATATGTCCAGTTTGGTACTGTTGTGAAATTTTTCCACCAGTTCTCGTTTTGCCTCTTCCCAAATTTCATCGCTAATACTAAAGATATCCTCAGCGAATTGGCTAAAAAAGTACCGCACCTCCAAAAGATTATACAGGCTGAACCCTTCGTTCGTCTGAATCAATTTTGCAGGCATGTCATTGTTCAAAAGCAGACCGGTTAGTTGCAAAGCTTCCTCATTCGTTTTTGTAAGCACGCAGGTCGTTCCAACAAGTCCGGTAGTAAGAATGTCATTCACGATGGGAGCAATAAGATTGCCACTCTGATATTGTACCAATTTTATTTTGCCGTTGTCGTTTTGCTTAGCTATAACAGGATTTGTTTTCAGTCGGTGATGAATTTGTTTCACAAACTGATTGGTGAAATCAACCAAATTGCTTTTGCTCCGGTAGTTTTCAACCAACTCATGCTTAATCGCGTTGTTCTCCCGAATAAACCGCTCCAAGTAACTGGAGCTGGCTCCTCTAAACTCAAAAATGCTTTGATCGTCGTCTCCCACTGCGATGACTCTCATTTCTTCATTCTGCTCCATCAAGCTATTGATCAGGTTGAACTCATCTTCATTCATATCCTGCGCTTCGTCAATCACTAAAACCGTTTTCGTTACCCGGCTTGGCTCCACTTCTTTGTTTCTAATTTTTTCTATGGTCTTTTTCAGAATCTCATCCGACTTTTCCAAGCTGCCAACTTTACCCAGCAAGTCGAAGCAATAGGAGTGAAACGTCTTTATTTCAACGAAATTCGCAGCATTTCCAATTAGTTTAAGCAATCGCTTTTTGAATTCAGTTGCTGCCGCTCTCGAAAACGTAACCATCAGCAACTGCTCATGTTTTACATCTTCCATCAAAAGCAACGAAGCCAGTTTGTGTACCAACACCCTTGTCTTGCCACTCCCTGGGCCAGCCGCCACCACAATATGCTTCGACTCATTGTCGTTTATAATCTGCAACTGCGTCGGCGACAATTCCCCAAACAACTGCTTGAACTTTGAAGGAGTCATCTTTAAACTGAGGGCGTCGACCTTACTTCCTGGAAAATATTTTTTAAGGAATGATGCATAGTTGAGATGAAAATAATCCTCCACAAACTGCAGTGCATCCCTGTAGTCTTCAATCATTTTCTTGGCATACTCGCCAACAATATGAATTTGCTGAACCTTGTTTTCATAAAAATGATCCAGCTTCTCGTAGTCCTCTTTGGTGTATTGTTTTCTGTTATCCTGTACTAAACGTTCAACGGTCAAACGGTTATATACCACCAGAAAACCACCTTCAATCTTAATAGCCTCAATTCTTGACAGATAAAACAACGTATCTTCAATATCGTCAATACTGACGTCAAGTTTAAATAGGTTCGAGCTTGTCTCATACGCCTGCTTCAACTCATGAACGGAGAATTCAACCAAGACCTCTTCCTTGTCCTCTTCCATTGCTGAAATCTTCCCATACAGGAATTCGACGATAAACAGCGCTAACTCTTGCCGATTCTCCAACTTTTCCTTCAGCACCGATTTCGGATGCAGGCAAACCACGGCAAAATGGTTTTTGGTGTATTCCAAGTTTCTCCGCTTTATCCAATTCTTGATGGTCCAGAAGTTGAGTATGGTGTTAATCTTATGGATACTAACCTCTTCACAGCCCTTCAACTCAGCCTCTTCGTTCAAATCCTTGATGTTGAATGTCTTTTCCTCCACATCAAACTCCGGAAGCAAAAAAATCTCAATTTTGCTGAATGCTTCAACGATGTTGAGCGAACGATTCTTGTTTTCTCCTTTCTTGATGAATGCCGTCAAATCCTTTGCATCCGCCAGGATCTTTTCCTCCCGCAACAGATTAATGATGTTGATAACTTCCTCTTTAACAATTCCCAAATGGTCGCTGATGTAATCAATTCTGGTCTCAGCCGCTTCATTCGTGGCTTGTTTCCTGCTTTTGCTCGAAAATAGTTTTTTAATTATCCGGATGCCCTTTTCTTTCTGCCGCTCATCAAACCGTTCCGAACCATGGATCTTATCAATCGCCTCCTGTGCATTTTTTGAAAGAATACTATTCGCAAAAACCCTCGGCATATTCTGCCCACGCTTCAAATAACCCGCATCCTCCAACGCTGCAATGGCCGTGGTCACTCGTGTTTCAATCTCCACCACATTGTCATCCCACCCTGCCTTTCTAGCAATTTCCAAGGCTGAATTCGATACCGTCGACCGAAATCTGGTAATATCCTTAATAGCTTTCCATACCCGCTGAATCTCTTTGATGGAAAGTTTCGTTTGGTTCAACAGGATGAAATGTTTCCCAAGGTCCTCCTCGTTGAAAAGTACGAAACAATCCGCTACGATGTTTTCATCCCGTCCCGCTCTACCTGCTTCCTGAACATAATTTTCGAGCGAATCGGAAATTTCATAGTGCACCACCATGCCAACATCCTTTTTATCCACGCCCATTCCAAAAGCAGACGTTGCCACCATGATGGGCACCTCACCCGAAACAAAAGCATTTTGGTTGCTCGTTTTTTCCTGTTTATCCATCTTGCCGTGGTACGGCCTGGCATTGAAACCGTCTCTGGTTAAGCGTTCAGCCAGTATATAGGCTTTATGTGTCCTTGAAACGTAAATGATTGTCGGGCAATTCTTTTCCTCAATCAAATCCCTGAGAGTCTGATATTTTTCTTCCTCCTCTCCCTTTTCAAAAACCTTGTAATGCAGATTCGTTCTCGAGGTGGCCGAAGTGTATAGCTCAAGTTCAATGGAAAGCTTTTCATAGAAATAGTCCCGAATATCCTCAATGACTTTTTGCTTTGCCGTTGCGGTGAAGCACGAAACGGGGATTCCAGCTGTAAGATTCTTCTTTTCCTGAATGGATTTGATGAAATCACCAATGTACAAATAGTCCACTCTGAAATCCTGACCCCACGAGGAGAAACAGTGAGCTTCATCAATAACAAAGCGGACAATCTTCCTGCCCAGAATTAACCGTTCAATGGTTTTGGAACGCAACGACTCCGGTGAAATATACAGCAAGGAAGCCAAACCATCCTCCACCCGTTCAAACGATTTTGCTCGTTCAATCGGATCCAACAAACCGTTTATGGTTACTGCTTCAGTTATGCCGATTTTCTCCAGATTGTCCACCTGGTCTTTCATCAACGATTGCAAGGGAGAGATGACTACGGTAAGCCCTTTGAAACTTTCGCCACTCATCAAAGCAGGTACTTGGAAGGTGATGGACTTGCCACCACCGGTTGGAAAAACGGCGAGGAGTGATTTGTTGTTGACGGCTGCTTTCACCGCATTTTCTTGAAGGGGCTCTCCTCCGTATGTTCTAAATGAATCAAAGCCGAAGAATCGTTTCAGCCCTTTGTGGATGTCCAATGCGTTGTTGCAATAACTACAGCCCGTTATGCAGGGTTTGTTCCGCAAACGGAACATGATCCGTTCCACTTCCGGATAGTTTTTCAGGACCCAAGGGGGCGTGATGGAATGAATTTTCTGGTGGTGGATGTAGGAGTGAATAAGCGATAGGCAGTAAGCAAGTTCAATGGGATGCTCCTTCAGAATTCCGGCCAAGTCGGCGCTCTGGCAAATTTCGTTTTTGAATGTTTTGCGGATCAGGTTCTCAAGGTCTTTTGTGGTGCTGGTGTAGGCCATAAAACAAAAAAAGGCTTGGAACTCTTTTTGCTCGTTAAGCAACCCATATAAAATCTGTTTCAGTCCATCGTCTAAATGCTTGAACGCTGCTACTTCATCGTAAAACAAATCCCGAGCTTTGATGGAGTCGTTTAAAGGGTTGTTCGTGTCTTCCGATTGGAGTTTATCGTCTTTTAATAATGCATGATACGGTCTGGTCGGAAAAAGTAGGGGAGAAAGGTAAAGGGTATCAATGATATTTGCGGCATGGATGCCTGCTTCATTCAGTGCATTGCATAGATACTTGATGTCGTGGTTGAGAATGTTGTGCCCGGAAATGAAGTCGGTACCACGAATGAAGTTTATGAATGCGTTTATAGAAGGTTCATGAAAGGTGCTGCCATCGCCCTTCACACTTCCTAGGTCAAGAATCCTTTGGCTTCTTGGGTCGATTTCGGAGTCGATGAATGCAATGGTGCTCATGGTTGTAAGAGATAAGCTTTTCTCATTTGTCTTGCAAAGATAACGTTCTATCCATCAATGTCAAGAGCAATCAAAAGTTCATTACTTTCCGACTGGATGTAAAGTCGCCCACGGATACTGTAACAATATAATAATATTACTGTATTTGTAACAAAAAGTTAAATAATAAAAACACTTGCAAAAGGTATATAAATAGTTACCTTTGCTAAGAGTTTTCATAACAATGTTTATGAAGTATTCAGAACTACACAGGCTGATAAAGAAAAGTGGTTGGTCGTTCAGCCATGCAGAAGGGAGTCACTATTTTTACTTAAAGGATGGGATTTTATCTCCACCAGTACCTTTCCACGGAGCAAAAGAAATCGGAGAGGGACTAAGAAAGAAAATACTTAGAGAAATGAATCTTTAAATGAACATTGAAATGAAAACACTAAAGATAATCATTGAGAAAAGCTCAGATTACTTCGATGCATTTGCCGAAAATTGTGAAGGTATATATGGGGCAGGAGCAACTGTTTCTGAAGCTAAGAAGAATGCACTTGAAGGACTTAGACTTCTAGTTTTAAACACCGATCCGGCAAAATTGCCCGAAATCCTGAAAGGTGAATATACCATCGATTACAAGATGGATGTCCAAAGCTTCCTGAACTATTTCGACCGAATATTCTCTAAACCTGCACTAGAAGCGCTTACAGGTATTAATCAAAAGCAATTTCACCACTACGCTTCTGGACTGAAAAAACCAAGGGAACGTCAAAGAAAAAAGATCGAAAATGCTTTGCACGAACTTGGCAGGGAATTGTTGGCGGTTGAGCTTTGATTATGAGATAATACTATTATGCTTAATTCTGTGACTAAGTTAAGTTAGCAACTCCAGTCACAATTATTAACAAAATTTAGAACTATGAACCTGCAGATATGGTGGAGTTGGTGAGGGTTTTGGGGAAGTGTATGCTGATTTTGGTAGCAATAAATTTGCTTTAGCAGCAAAACTGCTGTATATTTGCAGTAAATATGCTGTATTGATGGAAAAGAAAAATTACCCTTTGAAAGTGGAAGCCGAATCGCCTTACCGTGTGAAGGAGCGGGCTTTTGAATATGCCGATAAGTCCTACCGGTGGACCAATAACATGGAACGGATTCGAGTGATACGGGAAGGCATACCGTTCGAATCGCTCGATTTCATAAGCAGCCAGCTGAATGTTTCCGTCAAGGCAGCCTTGGCCATCGTTGGCATGCCGCAGACCACCTACAATAAGAAAAAGAACGAACATTCCTTACTGGATCAGCGGAACAGCGAGTTGATCTTGCTCATCATCGAACTGATCCAGTACGGTCAAGAGGTTTTCAACCAGGAAAAGGAAAAGTTCCAGCGTTGGTTGAAAAAACCGAACATTTCGTTGGGTGGTCAAACGCCTGAAAGCCTGCTCGATACTACAACCGGCATTGAAGAGGTTCGGAATTGCCTGAACAGAATCGAATACGGAATCTTTGCCTGATGAAGGTTTTCAGAGTTGAGCGGGAAAAATACCTGAGCACTGCTTTGTCGGGCATTGGTGCTTCCATGGATGAGGGCTGTCGCTGGAACAGCCGCTTTACCCGTTTGGTCTATACTGCCGAAAGCAGAGCGTTGGCTATGCTCGAGGTGGCTGTCCATTTGGATCTGAGTGAAGATTTGCCCATGGACCGTTTCTTTGTTGAAATCGAGGTGCCGGATGATGTGGTTATACAGGAAATAAGGTTTGAGGACCTTCCGGCCGATTGGAACGAACAGCCTCCTTCCAACAGCACACAAGTCCTTGGTGATGACTTCGTATTCCAGCATGCTGCCTTGGTTTTAAAAGTGCCCAGTTGTCTAGTTCCGGAAGAATTCAATTATTTGATCAACCCGCATCATGATGCGATGCGAGGGGTGAGGGTCTGCAAGACTAGGCCGATGGGGTTTGATGGGCGGTTGGTTGGAAAGATGTAATCCAAAAGATTGAATATGAAACATTCTAGTTTTTTTTTGCTCCTCCTGTTCATTCCTTTCAACTTCCTTTCCGCAAAATCCTTTGCCCGCGGCGAAAAAACCGGCCATGAAGCCGATGACTGCTCTGTTTAGATGGATGATGAAATCAATACTATATGGTGTAAACAACTGGATGCCCGGCAAGGATTCTCCAACTTCCGATTATTCGATCAATTGCCCCAGATCCTCCCGACTCAGGTCGGCTAAGGGGTTCCCGGACCGAACGAATGTATTGGCTAGTTTGGATTTGCTTTCTTGCAATCGACGAATTTTCTCTTCAATGGTTTTGGACGAAATGAAGCGGTAAACAATGACCTTTTTGTCTTGACCGATTCGGTGCGAACGGCTTAGGGCTTGCATTTCGGAAGCGGGGTTCCACCAAGGGTCTAGCAAAAACACGTAATCGACAGCGGTCAGATTCAGACCGACACCGCCGGCTTTCAATGAAATCAGAAAGCAGTGGACATCGGGTTGGGTCGAGAACCGATTGATTTCTTTTTCGCGATCCGATGCCGGTGTGGAACCGGTGAGCCAGGCGTATGGTTGGTTTTCCTGCTCCAGAACGTTGGCCAATAGTTTCAAGTGACGCACAAAAGAGGAGAATATCAGCACTTTATGCCCTTCTGAACGCAAGGTTTCCAACCGCATCAAGACTTGATCGAATTTGCCGGAATCATCGGTGTAATCGGGTAGTGCCAACACGGGATGGTTTGCCAGCAAGCGGAGGCGGGTTAGACCTTGAAGTGTCAAAAAGGAGCGTTGTTTGGGGTTTTCCCATGCTTTGTCCTCCTTGGCAATCGGGTTCAGATAGGCGTTTCTGAAGGCGGTATGGCTACCCAACATGTTTTCATTGAGTAGGTTGAACTGGGCCCACAAGTCGCTGAGCGAGTTTTCGACCGGTGTTCCGGTTAGAGCGATGGTGTGGTTCCGTTGAATCTGTCGGACGGCATGATACGTTTGTGAATCGGGATTCTTTACATATTGGCTTTCGTCCAACAGTAGGTGATGAAACCGACAGTTCTGTAGCCATTCAATGTCGTTTCGTAATACGCCGTAGGTGGTCAAAATGACAGGATAGTGTCCGAAAATTCGTTCGATATCCTTGGTTTTTAGGCGCTTGGAGCCGGAGTAGGTATATACGTTCAGGTTGGGAGCAAACTTTCGAAGTTCGTTTTGCCAGTTGTACAGCAACGAGGTGGGCATGACGACCAAACTGGGCATTCGTAGGGATGATGGTTCGGGCTCCTTCACTTCTTCGAACAAGGATAGTTGGCGAACCTCTTTTGGCAAACCTGCGGACAGGGGGGATAGAGCATGGGATGTCGTCGCTTTTCGCTGCTCCTCATCGATAAAAGCCAGCAAGGCAATGGCTTGCACCGTTTTGCCCAAGCCCATGTCATCGGCCAAGCAGCCACCGAATCCATTTCGGTACAGCCAAACCAGCCATTGAAAACCCGTTCGTTGATACGGCCGCAATTCGGCTCGAAAACCAGCGGGCAAGGGCTGTACTTCGTTCGGAGATGTTGGGAGCAGCAGGTCGTTGATCAAGGTTTCGGCAATACGGTATTGACTTTTTCTTAAAACCATTCCGTCCTGCTGGTTTTTGCTGAAAAACATCAGTTCGTGATGCCTTTCGAACCATTCGGTGGGGAGCAGGGCGATGCTTTCGTCGGGTAAAACGTATTCCCGATTGTTGTTCAGAATGTGCTGTCGAAACCAGTTGAACGGTATCTGAAAATGATCGAACACCACCAAACAATGCAGGTCAAACCAATCTTGTTTCGAGTCGAGTTGTGTTTCGAGGACGATTTCACCCAGATAGAAGTTCATTTTTTGAGTGAAATTAAAGGCGGCAGTTACTTCCCGGTGCGTATGCAACCAGTCGATGAGCCCATTCGAATCTTGGCTGTCTTGTTCGGGCAGGGCAAAGGTGTTGGGCCCGGTCTGCCGAAGGCCGTTTTCAGTCAGGGTGTCGAATTGCTGTTTTTCCCACGTTTTGTCCGGGTAAAACCAGCGCAAACGGACTTGATCCTGAGTTTCTTCCGACCATACGATTTTGAGGTGTGTATGGTCCAACGGATAATTCTTCCCTTCGTACGCCAAATGAACTAGAAGTACCAACTGCTTGTTCCAGTCGTATTCCAAGCTGAGGTTCGCTGATTTCGTAGGTTGTATTTCCTTTATGTCCAGGCCGATGGCTTGAACTTGATGGTTTTGGACACAGTTTCGAACAAAAGTTTTTAAATACTGTTTCTCGGACGAAGGCGGCACCTGAACGGCTTTCTTACTGAAAAAAGGCAGCAACTTTTTAGCATCGATGGTTTCGAAGAAGAACAATTTTTTGTTAATTACCACGACAGCCGGTTCTTGGCACAATACGGTACAACTGCGTTCGTACAAGTCCATTAGCCCATTCTCGTTCTCAATTTGCAGGCGATACCGGAGTCCTGTCTCCTCTTTTTCAAAACAGAATACCACGTTCGAAACCTGTGTCGGAAGCTCAATTCGATCGGTCGGCCAAAAGGTACGCTGCTTTATTTCACTGCGAGCATAAAGTGGTAAGCCCGAATCTACCATTAAGCGGACCATTTTCTGATGACAACGCTCGATAAAGGGTCGAATGAATTTGTCAATGGTTTCGTCCGTGACCGAAGCTTGAAATTCCCGAATCGTTTTCTGCTTCGAATAACTTTTCATCAACGAACCATCGGCTTACCTTTCGGTCAATGCAATGATTTCACGTGCCTTTTCGTTCAAATTCGGAAAGGTGGAAAACGATTTCTGTGCCGTTTCAAGCAGTATCAACTCCCCCGAAACCAGAACTTCCACCATTGCCGGTAACAACACAGTGCCCCATTTGGAATGGGTAGAAAGAGTTAAAACAATTATTTCAGCTTTCGGCATTTCTGGTTGATTCGTCTACTTTGGACAAAGTAGCTTCTTGAAAGCTGCAAATTTCGGAAAGATTATCGTGGAAAACAAAGGTGCAATGATTTTATTATTTGTAGTTTTACCTGCCGAACTCCATTCAACAGCGCACCACTTATGCCAACCTCCTACCAACTCCTCATTACCCTCCAGGACGTACAACCCGCCGTGTGGCGTCGTATTCTTGCGATTCATCCCTCAACTTTCGGACCTGCACAAAGTCTTACAAGCCACCATGGGCTGGACTGACAGCCACCTGCATCAGTTCATCAAGGATGGTAAACACTACACCGTACGCACCTCCGACAACGATTATTGGGACAAAGCCGTTGATGTGGATTACAAGAAAATCATACTTAACGATTTGCTGGTCAACGAAGGCGACACCATGGTTTACAACTACGATTACGGAGACAATTGGATACACACCATCGAACTGGAACGAATCGAACGCACAACAGGTGATGTCGTTAAACCGACTTGCCTAGATGGCGCCAGGTGCTGTCCACCCGAAGACGTAGGCGGGGTTGGTGGATTCGAAGAGCTGTTAATTATTTTGAACAACCCTAAACATCCCGAGTATCAAGACTATTTGGATTGGTTGGGGAAACCGTTCATTCCGGAAACCTTCGATGCGACCAAAATCACGTTCAAGCTTCGAAAACGTAATTTTGGTCAGCTATCCTGGGAAGAAACCATCCGTGAAAACTTCTTCGGAAATGGCAATGAAAAGTGTGAACAATTCGATGGATTAACTCCTGCTGAAATGAACATCTTAGCCGGTGCACCCTACAGCGATCTCAGCCCCATTCGGCTCAAACCCCTTCATCCGGAAGTTTTGGCTTCCATTCCCATACTGAACCTCTCGAAATTTCTGCTCGAAGCCATTGCTGCTTCAGGAGAACAAAAGCTGACCCCAAAAGGAAACCTTCCCGAGAAGCTGGTCATGGAAATGTATCTAACGGGCTTCATCACTTCCAAGTATCTGAGTATCCGAAAAGATAAACTTACCAAGATTCGGGAAGAAGACGATAAATCATTTATGTTTACCCGTGCCTTGCTGGAACAAGCTGGCTTAATAAAGAAACGGAACAACAAACTGAGCCTAACCAAAACAGGACTCAAGCTATTGACGGATGATGCATCCTTGTTCAAGCAACTGTTAGTGACCTGCAGCACTCAATTCGACTGGTCCAAAATGGATGGATACGAAAACAACGATATTGGCGTCTACGGTTTTGCCTTTGCTCTGAAGCTGATGTGCATTTACGGTTCTGAGAAAAGATTTCTCCAATTTTATGCCGAAAGGTACTTTAAAGCATTCCCCTGGTTGGTTGCCACACGAATACACTCCTATTTTAATGATCCCATCAAGTACTCCAACGATTGTTTCGAGCATCGAGCCTTAGAAATCCTTATGACTTACTTCGGTTTGGTAACGGTCGAATCGATACCTGGAGCAGCGTATGGTTTTGATCAGCAGGTCGTTCGGACGGAGTTGTTCGAAAGGATTCTTCAGTTCTAAGAAACTCTAGCGGCTATTATTGCCACTCTTCAGATAGTTGCCCAGCCAAAATAGATTTAAACTGAAAAGGATTATTGGTGGCGATCTGTCTGAATAGTAGAGTACATTTTAGAAATTGTTCTGCGCAAAATGCTCCTGTTTTACACCTTAAGCTGTTGTCCTAGATTTGGGGTACATTATACTTCCTGCCGAAGAAGAAATTAAAGCATAGTTGAGTGAATAAGAAATACTTAAAATTTTTATGTTATAAAAAGTACATTTTTTGAATAAAACGATTATATTTGTAACACATTTCAAGAATTCATAAAAACACTTCAAATCACTTAATAATCAGAAACATGCTTCCTGAAAACATTCGTGCATTGCGCATTAAAATGGGTTATACTCAAGAGCAAGTTGCGGAATACTTGGGTATTTCAACTGCTGCGGTCACTCAATATGAAACGAGGGCAAGAGCCATTCCTGCCGCTACTGTAAGCAAGTTGGCGATACTTCTTGATGTCGAGGAATTTGAACTCTATCAAGATGAACCCAAACAACAAGCATTGCTTGCTGCTTTTGCATTTCGGGCGAAGGAACTTGAGCCGAAGGATTTAAAGTCGATATCGGAGTTCAAGAAGATAGTTCTCAATTACTTTCACCTTTCAAACGAGTTGATGAAAAATGAGTGAGAAGGTTTCGCACAAGAGCTTGGAACTTTTGGCACAAGATTTCAGACAAAAAAATGGCTTGAGTTCAAACGAGCCGTTAAGTTTGAAAAGTCTGTTGCAGAAAACGAATGTATTGACAATTTATAAGCCATTGAGTGACAAATTTTCGGGCATGTCCATAAAAATTGAGGCTCCTGAAAAAGTATATCGGTTTATGCTGGTCAATTGCGAGCATCCTATTGGTAAGCAGCATTTCACTATTTGTCACGAAATTTTCCATCTTTTTTATCAGAAAGATTTCAAGACGGCAGTAAGTTGTACCGGTTTGTTTGATAAAAAAGGCAATCCTGAAGAGTATAATGCCGATATATTTGCCAGCTATCTGCTCTTACCTGAAATGGGCGTTTGGGACCTGATTCCTGAATTGGAAAGACCGAAGAATAAAATATCCTTTGAAACAGTTTTAACAATAGAGCAATTTTTCGGATGTTCGCATACTGCCTTACTTTTTAGGCTTTTGAATATGGGTACAATCGATTTGGTTCAAAAGGAAAATCTTTCCAAAGGGGTCATTACAATGGCTCGGAAGTTGGGTTATAAAACCGACTTGTATGAAAAGGGTAATGAGAACGAGGTGATTGGGGATTACGGATTGTTGGCTTACAGGGCTTGGGAAAACGGTCTTGTCTCGGAAAGTTCATATATGGGTTTTTTGAGGGATCTTGGAATAGATATTTCTCAACTTGATGACGAATTGTCCAATGGGGAACTCTAAACCTGCCAATAAACTCATTTTGTTGGCTTGTGATGTTATTTCCCATTTCATAGCCAATAATGCACTGGAGGATTTACCCAAAATATTGGTTCCACACCCATGTTTTATACTGGATTTCGTTTATTCTGAAGTGGCCGCTTGGCCTATGAGGTTGGCATTTCTTGAGGCAATAATCAAATCGGGTGGTATTAAAAAGATGCCTTTTCCAGAGGACTTTGAAACGAATAAAGAATTTGCGAGAATTAAAAGTTGTTACCCTTTGATTGGTGATGGTGAAAGAGCTTGTATGGCTGTTGCGCGCTTTAATGAAAATATTGTAGCCAGTAGCAATTTTCGTGATGTGGCTCCATATTGCAACAAATTTAACGTGCTGTTCTTGGGTACGTTGGATATTCTTTCAGTAGCTGCTCAAAAGGGTATTTATGATGAGCAGCAATGCGATCAGTTCATTCAAACGGCTTTAATCATTAACAAAGCTTCTTTTCCGAAGGGTGTTACGGCTATAAGGTTCTATACGCCGGGAGATACGAGTTTTATTTAGTTGCCAATGAGTAAGCAATTTTTTTTAATTTGGCAAGCACCACTTGCCAAATTGCACTGGTTTCAGGTTATAGTGAAACAATAAACCAAAACAGCCTGGCAAGAATTTATGGAATGAATGAAAGCCAGATGCGACAGTATGCGTCGGATTTGAAAAAGCCTTCGCGAAAAGTTCTGAAAAGAATTGAAGAGGGACTGCATCGGTATGCGGATGATATTCGGAAAATTCATTTTGAAATGACAGAAAAAATCTAACCTTCCAGCACCACCTCCGAAATGAAATGATTCCCAATCCCATGTCCAATTAAGTCATTATGCTGCAATCGACCAACAATAATCGATGGATTCGTTTCAAACTTACGGGCAAAAATATGGACGGTTTCATCGAGTGACTTTGTTTGCAAATAACTGGCAACAATTGCTCTTTCCTGTGCTTTCGTCAAGGTCCACTTCACGGCGAAATCATCTGCTTCTTTTTCTTTGTCAGCTGCCTTTCCATCGTATTCAACCTTTTCGAGGAATACATCGTATTTGTTGTGGAGAAGGATATGGCCGGCTTCATGGAAAAAGGAGAACCAGAAGCTGTCGTTCCGGTGGTATC
>Ga0209125_1000219_pt1 | contig 89963 bp, 69 predicted proteins | sample BarGraIncub1131A_FD_184503 | JGI IMG/M metagenome (GOLD analysis project Ga0209125, IMG submission 184503) | Arctic peat soil microbial communities from Barrow, Alaska - Barrow Graham LP Incubations 11-31A (SPAdes) (version 2) | ecosystem: Environmental > Terrestrial > Soil > Wetlands > Peat...
TGTTCAGACCTTATGTTCAGACCTTATGTTCAGACCTTATGTTCAGACCTTATGTTCAGACCTTATGTTCAGACCTTATGTTCAGACCTTATGTTCAGACCTTATGTTCAGACCTTATGTTCAGACCTTATGTTCAGACCCTGTTCAGACCCTGTTCAGACCCCGTAAACTACTACCGGCGGTCCAACCCATAAATGGTGTTTTAAGTTTAGCAAAATTGAGCATTTCCTGTTGGAGGATCGAACTGCAGAAAATAAAGTTTTTTTACGGTGCTCAGAATAAATGCGGATAAGACTATCACAGCACGAGATCACTTCTACAAGTCGAGTATTTTCGTTAACTTGACTTAGCAGGAAATCATCAAGATCGTCCAAGTCATAATAAGAAATTCCTCCCTTTATTGCAGCCGTTATGATTCTCTCGAATGCTGTTATATTCCCTAAAGGGAGCTCTTCAAAATTTAGCTGCATATTTATTCCTGATTTACAACAAAGATTTAAATTCAATAAGTCCAGAGCTTAATCATTTATCAAAACATTTACATTACGCCCGTTCTGTATCAACCAGATGAAGCAATAATTGCGACAACTGCGTTAAATGTAACGTTTGATTTGTGACATGACTGAGGTTCCATTTAACGCACTTATGGAATTCGAGAACACAATTTCGTTTTCGTTAATTAATGATACGTATTCTGAAATCAAGTCTATATCTTCAAAAGAAAAACCATACCTCAAAAGTAAAATTTCTTTTGGGTTATTGGTTTTATAGCGAAAGTAATTAACCATAGCCAGCGATCTTTCATCTTCTGTCTGATAGTAAAACTCTCCGAAAGCGGCAACGTAAATATCTGAAAGCGAAAAGGAAATAACTTTATCGACATAATCGTATGTATCATATACTAACAAGTCGTAGTTTAAATCAATTACACTTTCATCAGCTCTGAACCTGCGAATTGCATATTTCGCTGTCGATTTTGGCAATTGTTCAGCCATTGGAGTATACCGAATTTTAAGGTTAATAAGCTCCTTATAAAACTCTTCTTTTGACATATCGTGGTTCAAAAACCTTCTGCGAATTTCTCGCCATTCAGTTCTTTTGGTTAAATAACTATATCGATATCCGAGCAGTTCTCGAAATGATTTTCCCTGAATTTGCCACAATAATATAGAAATTGCAGTAGACAAGATACTTTGCTCACCCTGTAAGAGGACTCTTCCAAGAGATATTTCAAATATACTTTTCAGAGAATTTTTAATTGCGTCTTGATTGGGTTTCGATAAGGATCGATACTGGTTCCCAGTTAGAATTTCACCGTCATTAAACAGAAAATGCAGAGCGGTTCGGATATGGTTTTTAGCCAATGAGGACCTGAGTCGCTCAAGCTTAGATTCGGGCAAATTATATTCGTCATCAATGGTGTCATTCTTGATAGCTTCTACGTACTCTGCTAACTCAGCTGAGTTATCATCATATGTGTCGTCTATTCTCGAAATTTCGGATAAAGAAACAGGCCCATTAAATCTTTTTACAAATGTTTTTACGTTGTTAACTACAACGTATCCGCAATCGAACTGATTTTTTACGCTGGTGTTTCTCCCAGCTCTTCCAATCAAATTTTTAAGTCCTAAGGTTTTATTCTCTTCTGAACCAGTGAAGTGGAGATTATCAACCCATACTAGATCAAAAGGCATATTAACACCTTGAGCTAACGTCGAGGTTGCAAAACAAATTTTAGCAAATCCGTTATTTGTAAACTTTTCGATAAGAAACCTTACTGAAAGCGGAATTGACCCATGGTGTATGACTACTCCATATCTCATCAATTCAACCATTTCGGACTGCTTACCTAAAGCACCGATAATACTTTTAACCTCTTTTACAATAGCAATGGCTACAGGATTGGTAATTACTTCGCACAAAGAAATGTAATATTTAAATTTGGATTTAAAAGATTTATCGTAGATAGAGGCTTTGGAAATGTAAACCAAAATACTGCCACCGGAGCTGATAATTTGGGCAGGTATATCAGTATCCAGTGCCATTTTATTATTTTTCAGGTGGGAGTGTTGTATAAATGGCGAGAAATGCTCAAACACACCAGATTTGATATTATATGTCAGATACAGTTTGCCCACCGAGTTCTGACAGTATGCCATATGTCCTGCATCCCGAATGATGCCATGTTTTTTAAACTGAGCTTCAGGATTCAAGACAAATGGGTGTGCAAAAACTTTTTTTGCACCTGGAAAAACTTTCTCTACTCTTCTTACCAAGGCGTCGAAGCTCACTCCTCTAACTTTCTCTTCAGAAATCTGAGCCTCGTCATAAAGAAAAATGGAAACATTAAATATGTCCGGATACTTCAATATTTCAGAGGCTCTTTCTGGCGTAACGATGAAGATACGCCGAGATGTCTTATTTATATTTATATTATCTATAAATTGAAGCACCAAAATATCTTTACGATCAGACACTAAATCAATGACTGCAAGCATATACTCAGCAATTAAAGCTCTTGATGGTACAACTATGACAACATCTCCGTGCTGATCTTTAATTAATTCTCTGAACAAAAATGACTTTCCTGCACTTGTCGGAGCTGAGAAGGAGAAGTATCTGTTTTGCAAAATATGCGTTCTTATACTTGCCTGAACAGGGGTAAAACGTTGATTGGTTTCATCTTGTATGGCATTACCAAAAATCGAGTAGGCCAAACTAAGGATATCCTTTGGCTCTCCAGTCTTATAAAAAAGACCGAGCAGGTACATCAATTGGCTTTCCTCTTCTGCAAAAAAATTAGGATGGTAACGTTTTAGGTATGCAAGAGTCTCCAAATCTTCCTGCTCAACTGGACCATCTATGTGGAGTCTCGACTTAACTTCGATTAAAATACGTTTTGGATGTTCTGAATTTATTATATCATGTGGCTTCATGCCTTTACTCCGATAATGTAAAGTTCATTACACTGTCTACTCAGTAATTTAATCAAATCAGACTTTAAAGCATTATCTAATATTTGCACATGGTTTTTTGAATTTAGAGAGAATGCCACAGCAAATCCACGCCTCCTATTCTGTAGGTTTTGAATAGCATTAGGACTCGCAAAATTAATTAGATCCCAAGTATCGCGATAGTCTTTTCCAAGAGTAATAAAATCTAGTATCTGACTTGCTGCATCAGAGTATGGATTATCTCTGCTATTGTACTTAGCCTCCCCAAACGACACATGTTCGTGAACACTTTCAGTATGAAAATCAAAACCATGATTTCCAAGAATTTTCTCCTTCCACAATTCAGATATGGGGAAGACTTGATGTGCCAATTGCTGCTTCATACCCTCAGTTGCTGATATAGAAACCATATACTCGCCAAATTCTTCAGTTACTTCATTTTGAACCAATTTAAATATTTCAACAAGCGCATCAATAGTCCTTCTTGCAGTCAATTCATACGACATTCTGGCAAATGGATTGAGCTGTGTTATCCAAGAAGTATCATTCAAACCTGATATTAAATCGGTTGCATTCTCATGGACATCTTTAATTTCAACACAAAGAAGATGCATTTTCGCCGTAGCATTTTCTGGTAATTCTGATACGGTAACTTCGTGATGGTATATGACCGGCATCCTTTTTCTCCTCATACGTCACAACTGCATTAAGAATTGTCCCGAGAGCGGCCAGTCAAATAAGATCAACTAATTAAAATATCTCATCAATATCACAATATCCCTAATTTAAGAAGCAATTTCGTTACACGGATCGTTGATTCCGTTAAATACGAAGGTGGTCTCCGGGATCGATGCCGTGCTCAGCTACTACGCGGAGATGACGGAAAAGCGCGACGACCTCCCCTACGAGATCGACGGCGTCGTGGTGAAGGTGGACCAGTACTCCATGCAGCGCGATCTTGGAGAAAAGAGCCGATCCCCGCGCTGGGCCATAGCCTGGAAATTCCCACCGCGCCAGGCAACCACCGTGGTTCAGGACATCGTGCCGCAGGTCGGCCGCACCGGCGTCGTCACGCCGGTAGCACATCTGGCGCCCGTCGAGGTTTCCGGCGTCATGGTCTCCCGCGCCACGCTACACAACTGGGAAGAGATGCAGAGAAAGGACATCCGCAAGGGTGACACCGTCATCGTGGAGCGCGCCGGGGACGTGATCCCCGCCGTGGTCCGGGTTCTCACGAGGAGAGACAGGGGACCGAGACCGCGCGCCCCATACCCCTGACCTGCTCCGATTGCGGCGGAGAGGTGGTGCACATCCCCGGAGAGGTGGCGGTGCGTTGCGTGGGGCTCGGCCTGTCCCGCACAGCTGCGGGAAAGGCTCAAGCACTTCGCCTCCCGACGCGCCATGGACATCGACGGTTTGGGCGAAAAATTCATCGAACAGCTGCTGGCACTCTCGCTGGTAAAGGACGTGGCCGACATCTACACCCTCACCCGGGAAAACTTTATGCTCTTCGAGCGCATGGGGGAAAAACTCTCGGAGAATCTGCTGCACGCCATAGAGAGCAGCAAGTTCCGCGATCTCTCCCGATCCATCTTCGTCCTGGGGACCAGGAACGTCGGCGAACACACCGCGAAGCTCCTGGCTGACGCCTTCGGGAGCGTGGAGAAGCTGGCCAGGCGAGCGAACAGGAGCTGACCTCGATCCGGGAAGTGGGGCCGACGGTAGCGGCGAGCATTTCTGACTTCTTCAGGAACGAGGAGAACCAGCGGGTCATCGAGCGGCTGCTGGCCGCGGGCGTGCGCCCCTCCGTTGAGGAAAAACGGGTGGGCGGCAGGTTCACCGGCAAGACCTTCGTCTTCACCGGAGCGCTCACCCGCTTTTCGCGCGACGAGGCGAAAAAGATGGTGGAGCTCGAAAGGGGGCATGCGGCGGGAAGCGTCTCCAAGAAGCCCGACTACGTGGTGGCGGGAAGCGAGGCGGGCAGCAAGCTGGATAAGGCCGTGCAGTTGGGCGTGCGCGTGCTGACCGAGGAGGAGTTCCTGGAGCTGGTCAAGTAATCCAGCGTTTCACGAAAGCGAGCAGAAGGCTGATCAAGGGGAGAGAGCGTGGCGGGCCACGGTCCGCGCGAGTGCGCACCTGCTAGCAAAGCCTGTCCTCAAAAAAAACGCGGCTACATCATGTGTGATGTAGCCGCGTCATTTTTCCCAGCCGGTATTTTATCGTTATTATTTAGCCGGTGCCGGTGCTGGTGCCGCAGGGGTTGCCGCCGGCGCTTCAGCCGGAGCAGCTTCTTTCTTCACGGCTTTTTTGTGAGTCGCTTTTTTGTGGTGTTTGCGGACCTTTTTGTGTTTCTTCACCGGCTTCGCTTCTTCTTTCTTCATTTCAGCGCTTGCCGCAGGAGCTGTGGTTTCGGAGGTAGGAATGTCGGCTGCGGTTACGATGGCGGCGAAAGAAACGGCAGCGAGTGCGGCTACGATGGAAGCTAATATCTTTTTCATTTTGCATCTCCTTTTCGATTTTGTGTTTGCCTTTACCCATACCATTGCATAGCTCGTGCCAACCCGGATTTAACCGCAAAAACTCAAAGATATAATTGACTTGAACCATTTCAACGTTAGCTCGGGCCACTGCTAATGAGCCTGTAATGCGCCATACCCTGCCTTTTTTGCGGTAGCGCCTCCCCTTGACAGTTGTACCCTCCCCTCCCCCATGCTACCATTAGGACGCGCTCAGCTCTTGTGCATATAGTAGCAAGGGCAATGGACATAGCCCCAGAGTAGTCTCGTACACGGAAAGGAACACCGTAAATGAATGGACAAGATACCCCCCCTCGTTGCGACTATTCGGTAATAAGGGCACATCAACTCTGCACCGACCTCAACAACATCCTGATGCGCATCAATTTCAGTAACGACGTCGATGAGATACTTCACTATGTTGTGGAGGAGTCGTCTAAGGCATTAGGCAGCGAGTCGGCGCGAATTGACATGCGGGAGGGTGACAAATGGGTAATCAGGTATGCCAATAAGTTGTCGGACGATCTCATCGGACGGTCTTTCACCGATGAGGAACTCCCGCATCTGGCCCTTGCCATGAAAACAAAAAAGCCTGTCGCCATTGATGATGCATTTCATGATGACAGGACGAATACAGAGTTGATGAAATCCCTTGGAATCAAGTCGGTATTGGTACTGCCCCTGATGGAGAACAACGAGGTAACCGGCGCGATGTTTTTCGGTTACCGATCGAAGACCGTATCCTTTACGGACGCTGAAATAGATTTTGCCGGGAAAATGACCACAGGGGTTGCCATCGCACTTCAGAATGCCCGCCGGTACCAGGAGTTGGAAGAATCTAAGCGGCTCAGTGATGCTCTTAATCAGATAGATACCGTCCTTTTTTCCACGAAGGATTCCGATACCATAATGAATAGAATGCTGCAACTGGCAACCGATGTCATCGGTGCCGAAACTGCAGTGATATTTTCCAAAGAAGGTGACAGGTGGACGGTTCGGTATGTATATAAGCTTTCCGAGTCGCTCATTGGACAGGACTTCAGCAACACCGAGGTGATGCATACAGCCATTACTGCCGAGACCAAAAGGTCGCTAGTCGTACAGGACGTATTAAATAGCCCTGACACAGATCAGAAATTTGTCAAAATGCTCGACATCTGCTCTCTCCTTGATTTCCCATTGATCATAAAAGGTGAGGTTATCGGGGACCTTACCTTCCACTATCATTCCAGCCCTGTCCCGTTCAATGAGAGACAGGTCGAGTTCGCCCGCAAACTGCAAATCGCTATTTCTCTGGCTCTTGAAAACAGCCGGCTTTACGACGCGACGGAAATCGCCATTGTTGCCCGCAGGAATGCAGAGAAGACCGTCAAGACCAAGAGGCAGTTCCTCGCCAACATGAGTCACGAACTGCGCACCCCGATGACCGGCGTCCTCGGCATGCTCGATCTAGCTCTTTCCGGCAAACTCGAAGCGGAACAGCGGGAATTCATCAGCGCAGCCCACACGTCGGCTCTTTCCATGGTCCAGATACTCAACGACATCCTTGACCTGACTAAAATCGAGATGGGAAAATTTCCAATAGTAGTGAAAGCGTTCAACCTGCGAAAATGCGTGGAAGATACCTTCAATGTTTTTTTACCCGCCGCGAAGTGCAAAGGGCTCGATCTCAGTTTCACAGTGGGTGAGGGAGTGCCGGAGACTTTGGTAGGCGACCAGGCACGGCTCAACCAGGTCCTGACGAACCTGGTCGGAAATGCGGTCAAGTTCACCGAGAAAGGGAAGGTGGAAATAGGCGTCGTGGCTGGCGGCAGCGCTCCCGGCGGCAATATCGAAGTAACCATCACCGTTGCCGACACCGGAATCGGAATCCCCAACGATAAAAAGCACCTCCTTTTTCATGCCTTCAGCCAGGTGGACGAATCAGATTCCCGCGGTTACGGCGGCACCGGCCTCGGCCTCGCCATAAGCCAGGAAATCGTTGAACTTATGGGGGGGACGATCACATTCACGAGCGAAGCTGGGGCGGGAAGCACCTTCACTTTCACCGTCCCCTTGGCAAATGCCAGCCGAGAGAGCGACGCCCAATCTGTTGCCAAGCCCCCATCAACTGAGACTACGTCTTCTGCCCCGGAGGGTGAAAGAATTCGGCGCCTCCTTCTTGTCGACGACGATACGACGATCCGCGAATTTCTCGGACGGATGCTCACGATGGAGAACTACTCTGTTGATCTCGCAGAAAACGGCTTGAAGGCAGTCGAAATGTGGGAAAAGGCGGAATATGATCTTGTGCTGATGGATATCCAGATGCCGCTGTTAAACGGCTTTGAGGCGACCAGAGTCATCCGCGGGAAAGAGCGGGATCGCGGCTTCCGCACCCCCATCGTCGCCGTGACGGCACACGCCTCCAAGGAGGACGAGCAGCGGTGTCTTGATGCCGGCATGGATGCCTTTATCTCCAAACCGATCGACTTCGAGAAGACTCTACAGGTGATAGGGGAAAACTTCACACAGAAGCCGAGCGGCGTTCGCTGACAGGGAGCTTGGCTCTTGAGCCTCTTTTACTGCTCTGCTCTGGAACGGCTACGTCGAATCGCTCGCATGTTACATCGCGGAGAAACGCTCCCTGATCCCGAGCACTCCCGGCAGGATCGTCAGGAAATGACCCACCAGCTCCGGGTCGAAATGAGCCCCGCTCAGCTTCCGCATCTCCTCGACAGCCTCAACCACGGTCCAGGCCTTTTTGTAGGGACGCACGGAGGTAAGGGCGTCAAAGACATCAACAATGGCGGCGATACGCCCCCACGCAGGAATCGCTGTGCCGGCCAGCTTGCGGGGATACCCGCTGCCGTCCCATTTCTCGTGGTGCGTCAGGGCTATGACCAGGGCTGTTTCCAGTAGTTCATCGTGCGAGCCTGACAGGATGTCGGCACCGATGGTAGTGTGGGTTTCCATGATCGCACGTTCCTCATCCGTTAACCGCGCCGGCTTCAACAGGATGGCATCCGGAATTCCGATCTTGCCCAGATCATGCATGGTGCTGGCGTAACGCATCATGTCGCAGCGCTCCTCGCTCCACCCGATCTGCTTGGCCAGCAGGGCCGCACAATGGCTCATGCGGAGGATATGCTGCCCCGTTTCATTATCGCGGTACTCCGAGGCGCGCCCAAGACGCTGGACAATTTCCAGGCGGGACTGGTTCAGCTCGACGGTACGATTGCGCACCATTTGCTCCAGAACCTTCTTCTGGTCAAACTTAAGCCGCAGGGCCAGGTGAGCATCCAGCAGATTCCCGACCCTGGCCAGCAGTTCATAATGGTCAAACGGTTTGCTGATAAAATCCCGTGCACCTTCGTTGAGGGCTCGCATAAGGAAGTCCCGGCCCGCCTGGGCGGTGAGCACCAGGATGGGGGGCAACAGCGGGTCGTTGAGCTCTTTCAGCTGCGCCATGACCTCAAAGCCGTCCAGGTGCGGCATGTTGATATCGAGCAGGATCAGGTCCGTCTGTTCGGCGCGATACGCATCCCGCACCTGGCGGGGGTCAGCTATAGGCACCAGGTTGGTATATCCCTCTGCCCTCAGCATTTTATCCAGCAGCTTCAGGTTGACCGGCTCGTCGTCGACGAGCATGATTCTATTGGTATGGGCGGTTTCCATTGGCACAATCATACGTTATTCTCCGGAATAGATTTTCCCAGCAGCGCGCTCTCCTCTGATTGCACCTGGGGCGGCCGGAAATGTTCCATCATGTCGGGATGATGGGCGGCAGCCTCCCCTTCTTCCAGCGGCAGTTCCAGCCAGAAATCGCTCCCTTGTCCGAGGGTGCTGACAGCTCCCACTCGCCCCCCCATCGCCTCTACCAGCTGTTTGGTAATGGCGAGTCCGATTCCGGTGCCCACCACCCCGCCCAATTCCTGGCCCAGACGATGAAAGGGCTGAAACAGTTCCGACAACCGCTCCGGCGCAATGCCGGGGCCGGTATCGTGCACGTGGACGCGTAGACACCGTTCGTCCGGCAACTCGTATTCCAGACGCACCTCCCCGTTGGGGCTATTGTACTTGACGGCGTTACTGAGCAGATTGACAAGGGCCTGCTTCAGGCGGGTCCGGTCGGCGTGCAGCGTACATCCCGAAAAGGCGGGAAGGACGAAACAGATTCCGCGGTTCGTGGCCAGCGGGTGGATCAGGGAGAGGCATTCATCCACCAGTTCATCCACGGCAATCGGCCCGAGCGCGAGGGCGAGCCTGCCGGATTCGATTCTGGCCAGGTCAAGCACCTCATTCACCAGTTCCAGCAGGTGACGTCCGGCTTGGGTTATCTCTTGCACCGAATCAAACTGGTCCGGGTTTAGTGTCTTATCAGCCTCCAGGAACTGGCCAAAGCCGAGGATCGCATTAAGCGGGGTGCGAAGTTCGTGACTCATATTGGAAAGAAACAGAGATTTTGCCTGATTGGCGGCCTGCGCCGCGTCCCGTGCGGCGATCAGTCCCGCTTCCATGGCCTTGCGCCGGGTCAAATCGTGAAAGACAGCGACAGCGCCCCCCCCCCCGTCCCTGGAACCGATCGGACTCACGGACAGGCTGACCGACAGATGGCTGCCGTCCTTGCGGAAAAGATTGTTGTCGTCCGTCTTGCGGGATATGCCGTCCTTCAGGGTATCGCAGACCGAGCATTCTCCTTCCGGCGCCAGGGAGCTGAGATCAGCGCAACTGCGAAAGAGATGGTGGGAGTCTTTTCCCAACACGTCGTCCTGCTCATAGCCAAGCATGGCCAGGGCGGCCGGGTTGATGAAGGTGCACAGGCCGAGAGTATCCACCCCGAAGACCCCCTCGCCCAGCGCCTCAAGCAAGGCCTGGGTCCGCCCCAGTTCGAGTTCCAACTGTTCGTGGGCCTGCTTTAACTCTGTAATGTCGGTGCGGATCGAGATGTAGCGCCAGGGGAGCCCCTGTTCGTCCAGGATCGGCACGATGGTGGCTTCGACCCAATAGTAACCGCCATCCTTCTTGCGGTTGCAGACAGTTCCCTGCCAGACGCGGCCGCTGGTGATCGTGGACCACATTTCCTGATACACGGAGTCGGGATGGATGCCTGATTTGACAATACGGTGGTTCTGGCCGATCAGTTCGCAGCGGCTGTAGCCGCTGATGGCACAGAACTTGTCATTAGCCTCGACAATAAAGCCGTGCTCGTCGGTTGCGCTGACAATGGCATGCTGATCAATGGCATGGCGCAGCTGATCGTAGCGGCTGGTATTGAGCTGCAGGTCGCAGACCTGGTGGTCCTGCCGTACGCCGTTCATTCCTTTCTGCATAAAAGTTCCTTTATCAATACCCTGCCAGAACAAGCAAGCCGTCAGTACCTGTTTCAGGCGCGGTCAGTGTGGGAGAAAAATCGCCAGCCACCCTTGCCGTTACGCTTCACCTCGTACATGGCATTGTCGGCAGCGGCAAGCAGCTGATCGCCATCGTCGCCGTCATCCGGGAATACGCTGATCCCGATGCTGGCGCCAATCAGCTCGGTTGTGCCGTTCGGCAGGGTTATGGGGCGTCGTAGCGCAGCCAGTATTTTTCCCGCCACCAGACCCGCATCTTCATAATGGCTGATGGTACCCAGAGCGACCGTGAACTCATCGCCCCCCATACGGCCGACTGTGTCCGAGAGCCGGACGGAATCCTGCAGCCGGGAGGCCGCCGTCTTCAGTACCAGGTCGCCGGCCTCATGGCCATAGCTGTCATTGATCTGCTTGAAACCGTCCAGATCAAGGTACATCAGGGCAAAACGCTGCGAGTTGCGGCGGGCAAGCTCCACGCTCTGGTCCAGACGATCCAGAAACATGCGCCGGTTGGACAGACCGGTCAGCATGTCGAAACGGGCCATATGCTCCAGTTGCTCCAGCATCATTTTCTTGTCGGTAATATTCTCCTTGACCGCAACAAAATGGGATATTTCGCCTTGGACATCGGTGATCGGAGAAATGGAGGCCGCCTCCCAAAACAGGCTGCCATCCTTGCGTTTGTTGTGAAATTCGCCCCGCCACACCTCACCCCGCATCAGGGTCTCCCACATATCGCGATAAAATTCCTCGGGCTGATCGCCACCCTTCAGGATCCTGGGGTTTTGACCAAGCGCCTCGTCCGGCCCATACCCGGTCAAACGGCTGAAGGCGGGGTTGACGTACTCGATAAGCCCTTTCTGATCCGTAATCACAATGGAGGCGGGGCTGTTCTCGACCGCAGAGGAAAGCATGCGCAACATCACGTCCGTCCGCTCCTGCAGGGCGAGCTGAGAGCGCAGACGGCGTGAGATACGCAGATAATATGCGGCCAGCACAATGGCAACGAGGAGGAAGAACGGCCCCAACACGGTAATTATCGGATATGAAGACAGGATTCTATGCACAACGATAGGATCGAACATTTTTTTCCTTTCATAGCCATCACTAAAGCAGTCGATTCTGCTGAATCAGGACAAAAAACAGCAGTTGCCATCATGCATATTCTCTACGATCCTTATCGGCCAAGACCTAACATGCTTTAGCATTTACTGGTTCAATCTATTTGTGTGAAGCTCATAACTAATACAATACAACAATTCGGTTCAGCAACAGTGCATCTGCCACCCCACCTCCCCCCACAGGCCTGTTCAAGCCAAGCTAGCGTAAGACCTGCGACATCATCCTGCGACTCATCCTAGACAACGGAGTGTTAGAGCGCCCCGCGCAACTCTTTTCAGTATCTCGCGCAGCTCCCGGAGAAACCAGGCCAAACCGCGCCTGCGAATGGTGCTGGTTTTTCCGGATCGGCACAGCGGTTAAAGACGAAGTTGCAAGTTATTTTGGGCACTTATGTATTCTACACCAGACAGCTATAAAACCTAAGATATTTGTTGACAATTCAACTCGATAAAACTATGCTTCTTTTACTCAATAATTGCACAGCGCATGACTACACAATTCCGGCAACAGATATCCTGCCGGCCAACCGGTGTAAGCGCCGCAGCAATCGCCCCAGTTGCAAACATGGAGAGCCCGTGAAGAACCTGGAACCTCAAGCAACAGTCCCGCAGCTTTCCGAAGACGCCCAGCCCGGGGAGATCCTTCAAAAAGGGCTGGCGGCGGCTGGGGGAGCCGTGCAGATCGCCTGCTCCTTCTCCGTCGAGGACCTGGTGATCATCGACCTGATCCACGAGCTGCATCTGCCCGCCGGGATCTTCGCCCTCGACACCGGGCGCCTTAACGAGGAAACCTACCAGGTCGCCGAGGGAATCACCGAACGCTACGGGGTCGCCATCGACTGGTTCTTTCCGCGGCGCGAGGAGGTGGAGGAACTGCTGCGCGCCAAGGGCCCCTTCTCATTCCGGGAGTCCCTGGAGAACCGCCACGAGTGCTGCCGGATCCGCAAGGTCGAGCCGCTCGGACGGGCCTTGAGCGGTCTCAAGGGATGGATCACCGGGATGCGCAAGGAGCAGAGCACGACCCGCACCGCGCTCTCCGCAATCGAGATCGACGTGCTGCACGGCGGCTTGCTGAAGATCAACCCGCTCGCCAACTGGAGCGAGGCGCAGGTCTGGGATTATGCGAAGAAGCACCGCCTCGCGGTCAACAGGCTGCATGCCCAGGGATATCCCTCCATCGGCTGCGCCCCGTGTACCAGGGCGGTCGCCGAGGGCGAGCACCCGAGGGCGGGCCGCTGGTGGTGGGAGAACCCGGAGCACAAGGAATGCGGGCTGCACCGCTAAAAAAAGAATCAAAGCCTCACCACAGAGTGTCACAGAGGTAAACAAAGTAGAGGTCCACAGAGGAAAGCAGAAACGACGACCGGTTTAAACACAATCTGGACCTCAGGTTTGAATTTCCTCTGTGTACCTCTGTAAAATCCTCTGAGTCCTTGTGGTTAGGCTTGATGTGAGCATTGAATAGATTATTCCGGAGTTACAATAGGAGGAATCCCCCCATGTACGACCATTTGGACGAACTCGAAGCCCAGAGCATCTACATCTTCCGCGAGGCCTACCGGAAGTTCGATAACCTGGCCATGCTCTATTCGATCGGCAAGGACTCAACCACCATGATCCACCTGGCCCGCAAGGCCTTCTTCGGAAAGATCCCCTTCCCGCTGGTGCACATCGACACCACCTATAAGTACCCGGAAATGATCGAGTACCGGGACAGAATGGCGCGGGAGTGGCAGGCCGACCTGATCGTCGGCAGAAACGAGGAGGCGATCAAGGCCGGCATGAGCCCGGAGGCGGGACGCCTGGTCTGCTGCGGCAAGATGAAGACCGAGGGACTCACCAGGATCATCGAGGAGCACGATTTCCACGGTCTCTTTCTCGGCATCCGCCGCGACGAGGAGGGGAGCCGCGCCAAGGAGCGGGTCTTTTCGCCGCGCGACAAGAACTTCGAGTGGGCCTACAAGGACCAGCCGCCCGAGCTCTGGGACCAGTTCAATACCAACTTCGCGCCCGGCACCCACATCCGGGTCCACCCGATCCTGCACTGGACCGAGCTGAACATCTGGGAGTACATCCAGCGCGAGAAGTTCGAGATCTGCCCCCTCTATTTCGCCAAGGACGGCAAGAGGTTCCGTAGCTTAGGCTGCATGCCGTGCACCAAGCCGATCGACTCCAGCGCCGTCACGGTCGAGGAGATCATCGCGGAGCTGAAGGTCATCAACACGCCGGAGCGTGCCGGCCGGGCCCAGGACCAGGAGAACGCCTACGCGATGCAGAAGCTGCGCGCCAAGGGGTACATGTGAAGAAACGTTCTACGTTCTACGTTCTACGTTCTACGTTCTACGTTCTACGTTCTACGTTCTACGTTCTACGTTCTACGTTCTACGTTCTACGTTCTACGTTTGGAATTTTTGCTTTGAACTTTGAACTGTTTTTGACGTTGAACGTTGAACGTAGAACGTTGAACCGCCTTTAAGGAGTGGACAGTATGAATCAGGATGAAACCCTAAAAATAGTCATCGTCGGACACGTGGACCACGGCAAGTCGACCCTGATCGGTCGCCTCTTCTACGACACCGGCTCCATCCCCGAAACCCGCTACCAGGAGATCGCCGCCACCTGCCGGGCCCAGGGACGCGAATTCGAGTACGCCTATCTCATGGACGCCCTCGAAGAGGAACGCGACCAGAACATCACCATCGACACCGCATCGACCTTCTTCAAGACGGCTCAGCGCCCCTACGTCATCATCGACGCCCCGGGACACAAGCAGTTCCTGAAGAACATGATCACCGGCGCATCCTCCGCGGACGCTGCGATCCTGCTGGTGGACGGCGTCGAGGGGGTGCGCGAGCAGACCAAGCGCCACGCCTACGTCCTGTCGCTTTTGGGCATCCGCCAGGTCGTCGTGACCATCAACAAGCTGGACATGGTCGGCTATGACCAGAAGGTGTTCCGCCAGGTGGAAAACGACATCCGCGCCTTCCTGCACTCGGTCGACATCATCCCCTCCTACGTGATCCCGATCTCCGCCCGCGACGGCGAGAACATGGCGAACAGGCTGGGCGGCACCCCCTGGTATACCGGCCCCACCGTCCTCGAGGCGCTCGACACCTTCCAGAACGTGCGCGGCGATGCCAACCTGCCCCTGAGGCTCCCGGTGCAGGACGTCTACAAGTGGGACGGCAAGAGGATCTACGCCGGCAGGATCGAGACCGGCGCGGCGCAAAAGGGCGACGAGGTGATCTTTCTCCCCTCCGGCAAGATCACCCGGATCAAGAGCATCGAGAAATGGCAGGAGCCCGACCTGGCCGTGGCAACGGCAGGCGAGTGCATCGGGATCACCACCGAGGACGAACTCTTCGTCGAGCGCGGCGAAGTGATCTCCCACCGCGGCAAGGCCCCGGTCAAGACCCGGGAGCTGCGGGCCAGCATCTTCTGGCTGGCGGACCAGCCGTTCAAAAACGGCCAAACCTATACCCTGAAGCTCGCCACAAGCGAAGTGCAGGCGACAGTACTCGCCATCGAGGAGCGGCTCGACTCCTCCTCGCTGGAGGTGACCGAGAGGTACGCGGACGAGCTGATGGCGACCGAGGTCGGGAATGTGCTGCTGTCGTTGAGAAGCGAGATCGCAGCCGATCTTTTCAGCGAGAATATCCGGCTGGGGCGTTTCGTGGTGGAGGACGAAACCATCATCGGAGGCGGCGGGATCATCAGGAGTTTTGCGGACAGCGCGGGGAGCTCGGCGCAGAGGATTAATCTCAGCGACCAGTTCACCGAGGGTGACGAGGGGAACCTGGTCGACCTGACCGGCGAGCGCGGCAGCATCGAATTCGATGTCACCGTCACCTTCCTGGAATCGCTCGCGGGCGGGAACCGGATCCTGTTCAGACTGCGCGATCCCGGGCAGATCGAGCCGGTGGCGCTTTTGGCCTACGAGCACAACCTGAACTTCAGCTTCAGCCGCATCAAGGACCAGGTGAACCTGATCCTCTACAAGGAGAAGGTGGCGCGGGTGATCAACCACCCCGAGGACGGCGGCCTCTAAGCCTCCAGGAGAGGTCCCCCGGGGTCAGCCCGACACACCAGACAAACCAACGGAATACAACAGCCTCATCCAGGGAACCAGTTCCTTTGGTGAGGCTGTTGTATTTCCACCTGTAAAATGATGATTGACGAATCTATGTCGCTTATGTACAGTGATTCTGTACCATTCACAGGAGAAGAAACCATGCTAAAAACGACCTATACCAGCGCCCGGGCAAATTTTGCTGGATTGTGCGACGAAGTAACGAAAAACAGGGAGATCGTGGTCATCGACCGACGCAGCGGAGAAAGCGTCGCCATGATAGCCGCGGATGAACTGGAAAGCCTTGTCGAGACGGCCCACCTCATGCGCTCTCCCAAGAATGCGCAACGCCTGCTCGCGTCCCTGGAGCGCGCCCTGAACCGGCAAGGGGAAGTTTCAACTCCGACCGAGCTCCGCAAGGAAATCGGCCTTGAAGGTTAAGCACCGCGAAGCAATCTTTCAGCCTGAATTCCGTGAAGACCTCCGGCACTGGGTTGAAACCGATCGTAAAACTGCGTTGCGGGCACTCAACCTGATCGAAGCAATTCTACGCGACCCCTTCACTGGTATAGGTAAACCGGAACCTCTGAAATACCTTTCCCCGGGCATCTGGTCACGGCGCCTGACCCAGGAACACCGCATCGTCTATCTTGTTCGCGATGACCGGATAGACTTCCTGCAGGCCCGGTATCATTACTGATGCCTGCACTCTCACTTCCCTTCGCCACGCTCTTTCTTCTGTTTGTAATGGGTTCGGCCTTCGCGGGGAGGCTGCCTTTCGCGGTGGTTTTTCTCTATCTCGGTGCCAGCGCCGTCGCTTTTTTTGCCTACCTGCTGGACAAGTCGGCGGCGAGGAACGGTCAGTGGAGGATTTCTGAGAACACCCTGCAGATGCTGGGACTCGTCGGTGGCTGGCCCGGAGCCCTGGTTGCGCAGACGCTGCTGCGTCACAAAACCAAGAAGCAGTCATTCCAGATAGTTTTCTGGCTGACCGTGCTACTTAACTGCTGTGGACTCGTATGGTTGTTCTCGCCTTCCGGTGCAACGGCTTTGCGCCTCATGCTCTGAGTGAAGACGGTCTCGGCCCTAAGGGATAACGATCAAGCCAGTTGTCTCTGTTTTCCACTTCACGGCACGATATTCACCTCGGTCCCCACCCTGATCCTGTGCGCCAGCGCCAGGCCCTCCGCGTTACCCATGACGAAGCATCCGCCTGTCACCCGCCGCCCTACCCGCTTCGGGTTGTTGTTGCCGTGAATCCGGTAAATCGCACCCTTCCATGTTCTGTGCGACAGCGAAATCTTGAAGGGCCCCATGTAGTTCAGGGGGTCTCCCGGCGGTACCTTTGGCGGAAGCTCGATGCCGCGTCCCCGGAACACCTGCCGCGAGTAGGGGGTTGGATACCACCACGGGTTGAAGGAGATGGCGGTCACCTTGCCGACCCCGGTCGGATAGGTCTTGAGCCCCTGGACCACGGTGCCGACCGGATACTGCGCGACGGGCACCTGCTCGGAGTCATCCCTCCTTTCAAAGAGCGTGAGAAGATTGCGGCTGATGCTGATCTCCACGTAGTAGGAAACCGGCGGGCGGGACTTGGCGAGTTCCGAGTTTTTCACGGCAGCAGGAAGAGTTTCCGGGCAGAAGGCGCAGAGAGCTGTAAGAAGCGGGATGATAATTGCGGCTGAGAGTTTCCTGAAGGGCATAAGAACCTTCCCTGCGACCAAACGGGCCATGAACTGCAACCGGTCGAGTCAACAATGAAGAGGCTTTGGTTTGCTGTCTGTTTTCATGATCTATTCTACCACGTATTGTCCCGGCGATTTCCTTCCTGGGCCGGAGCAGCAAGGGCAAAAATCCGACCTTCAATTTACCTTCGAGCACTGCGCAGGAAGAACCCGGAGACGCATGCAATGCGTCTCTACGTGCGGGGAACATTGCAAAACCTGACTAGCGCTGATCTTCCGCTGGAGAAACTCCCTCCCCCTTGAAGGGGGAGGAACATAATCTGCGGAAGATTAGCACCAATCAGGTTGCAAAAAGAACCTGGCGGCGACAAAAAGGCGCCGCAATAGCGAACTATTGCGGCGCCTGCCGTTACTATTTACCCCAGAACTTCCCTGGCGTGAGGCAATGCCCCTGGAAGCTTATGCGTTGGCCGGCTTCACCTTCGGAATGAAGATCTGCCCGGGATCGAGCACCTCGTGGATGAATCGCAACTCCTCCCTGGTCGGCGGGAGGGTTTCCCCGGCGACCCGCGTCAGGTCCAGGTCGAACTGGCACATGTCGGCTACCTCCTCCGGGCTCTTGCCGGGATGGCAGGTGTCGAGGTAGATCCGGCCGCTCTCGGAATCGAAGCGGAACACGCCGAGGGTGCTGATGATGGCCGACGGGCCGCCGCGATACGCCGCGCCGTACAGCTCGCGCCGGTGCACGAACTCCCCTCCCGGCCACTTTTTCACCCGCCAGCCGGGACTGGTGATGTAGCTCACGTTCTGGGTGAAGCGGCGCTTCTCGTGGACCATGATGAAGACGGTCCGCTTGGCGAACGAGTTGATGTCCGGGTTGCCGCCGCTTCCGGTGAGCCGCAGCTCCGGCTCCAGGTAGTCGCCGATGACGGTGGTGTTCACGTTGCCGTACTCGTCCAGCTCGGCCCCGCCCAGAAATCCGAGATCGACGTAGCCGCGCTGGGCGATGCTGAACGCGTCGTAGAGGCCGGAGGAGCGCGAGGCGCCCATCTCGCACCTGGCATCCCCCACCGAGGTCGGTATCTCGGGAGGACGGCCATCCAGGGTGCCCGCTTCGAAGATCAGCTTCAGGTTCGGCGCGTGCGTCTTCTGGGCCAGCATGATGGCAACCATCGGGAGGCCGGTGCCGGCAAAGACGATTTCGTTGTCCTGCACCTCGCGGGACGCGGCGCAGCAGAGCAGGTCGGCGAGGCCATATTCCTCGGGGTTTGCGTAGTCCGTTTTCATGGTCACTGCCCCCTCTTTACGCCGGTTGAGTAGTTGAGCGCGCTGTTCGCCTTGAGCCCCAGCATGCGCGGCCAGCCGAGCTTCTCCAGGTAGCTCATGTGGTCCTGCCCGAAGATCCATTCGCCGGCAAAGTCGTCAAAACCCTGCTGGGTGCGGGTCGCGCCGTAGAAATCCTTGAGGAAGGCGCCGTCCACGTCGTAGCGGCCGAACATCCCGGTCGGATGCGCTCCCATTGGGCACTCCAGGATGTAGTCCACCTCGAAGCTCGCGATGGTGTTCCGGTCCGCCTCGCGCCGCAGGTACTCCTCGGGAACGATCTCCTCCGCCATGACGATGGTGATGTCCGCCGCCCGCGCCACTTCCGGGTCCGAGTAGTACTGGCCGGCGACCCGGACCGTCCCCTCCTCCCCCACCTGCTGGGCGCAGATGACGGCCACGTCCACCCTGGCGGCCGGTATCAGCACCTGCGAGCCGGCACCGAAAAAGGGGTCCTCGGTAAACTGGTATTTGTGGCTCGCGATTCTTTTGCCGTCCCTAAGCCCCGCCCGTCCCAGCATGTCGTACTCCGGATTGTGGAGATCGGTGCCGAGCGAGGTCTGGGTGATCGCGTAGGGAGCGCCTGCGGCCGCGGCGGCAAAGCGGAACATCATCTCGGCGTGGCTGTAGTCCTCGACGATGATCTCCTTGTTGGCGACCCTGCGCGACAGGTTGGCGCCATACTTTCCGTACAGCTCGTGCCCGACCCAGCAGGACTCCCAGATGTCGACGCAGCCGGCGCCGACCAGGAATTCGGTGTGGGAGCCGCCGTTCACCTCGATGAGGTGCAGCCCCTTGCGGTGCTGGCGGATGAGCTCGTAGACCAGGGCCATGGGCCGGCGCCAGATGGTGAACCCGGAAAAGGTGAGACTGGAGCCGTCCCTGACGATCTCGGCGGCCTGCTGCAGATTGATCCGCTTGCTGTTACTCATCTGTCCCCTCCGATAGTTAAGAGAAAAGCTCCCGCAATACAACAGGCAAAGTCAGGCGAAGGTCCGCAGCACCTCCCTGGCGATGATCACCCTCTGGATCTCGTTGGTCCCCTCGTAGATGGAGGTTATGCGAGCGTCCCGTGCGTAGCGCTCCACCGGGAACTCGGCGACATAGCCGTAGCCGCCCAGCATCTGCACCGCGCTGTAACAGGCCCTGTTGGCCGCATCGGTCGCGAACATCTTTGCCATGGAGGCCTCCTTGGCGAAGCTCTTGCCGCTCTCCTTGCGGTAGGCCGCGTTCATCAGGAGGAGCCTTGCGGCCTCCAGCTCGGTGTAGGCGTCCGCGATCTTCCACTGCAGCGCCTGGAAGCCGCTGATCTTCTGGCCGAACTGGACCCTCTGCGAGGCGTAGGCTGTGGCGGAGTCCATGGCGGCGAGCCCCACGCCCAGGCCGAGCGAACCGATGCCGATCCGGCCGCCGGCGAGCTCGCCGACCGCGATCCGGAAGCCGTCGTTGAGCTTCCCCATCAGGGCGCTCTGCGGGATGCGGCAGTCGTCGAAGACCAGCTCGTTGGTGGCGGAGGCGTGCTGCCCCATCTTGTGCTCCTCCTTGCCGATGACGAGGCCGGGGGTGCCCGACTCGACCAGGAAGCAGCTGATCCCCTTCCCCTTGGCAGCCAGACGGTCAGTGACGGCCCAGACCACGAAGACGCCGGCATAGGGCGCACTGGTGATGAAGATCTTGGAGCCGTTCAGTATCCATTGGTCGCCGTCGAGCACCGCCTGGGTCGTCATCGCAGAGGGGTCGGAGCCGGCGCCGGTCTCGGTGAGGGCGAAGCTCCCGGCGGCGAACTCTCCCGAGCAGATCTTCGGTATGTAGCTGCGTTTCTGGTCTTCGGAGCCGACGGCCTGGATCACCTCGCAGACCATGTTGTTCACCGAGACGGTCACCGCGGTCGAGGCGCAGGCGCGGGCGATCTCGGTCATCGCCAGGCTGAAGGCGACCACGCCCGCCTCCGCGCCGCCGTAGGCGTCAGACACGTTCAGCCCCATGAAGCCGAGTTCGGCCAGTTTCTTGAGGTTGGCCAGGAAAGCGGGCCGGTCCCCTTCCTGATCCAGTTTGGCCGCCAGGGGTGCCAGGTGCTCCGCGGCAAATTCCCGGGCCGTATCCTGAATCAGCTTCTGTTCTTCCGTCAAATCCAGATCCATGCTGCCTCCTCCGATTGAATGTTGCACAGCTGTCGTATGAACCTGAGACGGGTATTACAGGTTTAATCTTGACGACCGGATTTTCTCAGATTTCCTCAGATCTTCTCCGTGGCAAATGGTTTCAGCTTTGTTTTTTCGCGCTTATTGGGCCAGCTTCGCGGTAAAGGCCGGCACGAACTGCATGACGTCCGCCACCACCAGCACGTCGGCCACCTCCCCGATCGGCGCATCCTTATCCTTGTTGATGGCGACGATGAAGCCGGACTTCTTCATGCCGGCCAGGTGCTGGATCGCCCCGCTGATGCCGCAGGCGATGTAGAGCTTCGGGCTCACCGTCTGGCCGGTGGTGCCGACCTGGTGCCCGTGCGCGATCCAGCCGCCGTCGACCACCGGACGGCTGGCACCCAGCTCGCCCCCCATCGCCTTGGCGAGGGCCGCTATCACCGGGACGTTGTCCATCTTGCCGATGCCGCGCCCGGCACTGACGATCACCTCGGCCTTGGCAAGGTCGACCCCCTTTTCCTCTGCCGGTTCGTAGCCCAGAAAGGTCACCCCTGCCGCCCCCTCCGCATCGAGGGGGTGCATTTGCGGGGAGCCGCCCGGCTTTAGCACGGGAAAGGCTCCGCCCTGAAGGGTCAAAACGGCGATGGCACCCTGCGGTCTCACCGTGCGCCGCATCTTGGCGTTGCAGGCGGGGAGCTCGAAACCGCCCTCAACGACGGCGACGATCTCGGAGATCTGTGCCACCTTCAGTGCCGCGCCAATGCGGGGAGCCAGGTCCCAACCGAAGGAGGTGTGCAGGAAGACGACGTAATCGGGTTTTTCCCGCGCAACCGCCGCCAGAACCAGTTTTTTATGGAGGTCCGGGTTGTACTCGCCGTACTTCCCGGTGTCCGCCAGATAAACGACCCCGCCATAGAGCGGGAGCTCCCCTTCGGGTCCGACCAGCACCATGGCCGTTTCGGCTCCAAGCTGAGCGGCGAAACCAAACAGCTCATAACTCGACTCGAGAAATTTTCCATCCTTGCATTCGCCAACGAGCAGTGCTTTCATGTCATCCCCCTAACGCAGTACCGTGGTTTTTTCCCTGAGTATCCCGAGCAGCTGCTCCACCTGGGCCCCGACATCCCCTTCCAGCACGATGCCGCCTCCCTTCTTTGCGGGTGGATAAAAGCTTGCCGTGACGGCCCGCGGCTCCTGGTGCAGCAGTTCGGCCACCGGAATGACAAGAATCTCCTTTTTCTTCGCCTTCATGATGTTGGGGAGCGTCGGGTAGCGCGGCACGTTCAAACCAAGCTGGCAGGTGACGAGCGCCGGCGTCCTGAGCTGCACGACCCCCTTGATCCCCCCTTCCAGTTCCCGCTTGACGGTCACGACGCCGTCGGCGTACTCGAAACCGACCACCGTCGTGGTGCAGGCATAGTTGAGGATCTCGGCGACGTTCACCCCGACCTGCGCGGAGCCTCGGTCCTGGGACTGCAGCCCGGTAAAGATCAGGTCGAACTTCTCCCGCCCGGCGAACTCGGCGATGACGGAAGCAACCTGCCAGGGATCCTTCAGCTGCACGGCTGGGTCCTGGACCTGCACGCCGCGGTCGCACCCCATGGCAAGCGCCTTCTTCATCGCCTCGACCACCCGGTCCGGGCCGATGGAGAGGACCGTCAGCTCCGGCTCGCCGCCCAGCTGTTCCTTGAGACGGACCGCCTGCTCGACGGCGTACTCGTCGTATTCGTTCATCCGGAAGGCGAGATCGGTTTCCGAGAACCAGACGCCCGCACTGTCCGGTTTGAACCTCGACTCCATGTCGGGAACCTGCTTGATACAAACCAGAATTTTCATGATTACCCCCTGAGCCCACGGTAGAGAAGCGTGAGACCATCGTTTCAGATTGCAAGCCGCCTGCGACAAACTATACCAGAAGAGCCATTGACAATTGACAATTGACGATTGACAATGAACTTCATTTTGAACTGTGAACTTGCCTTGGTGTCGATCTTCAGTCACGGTTTCCTGGTAAACCGATCACTACAGTTTCGTAATGTAGGGGCGACCCGGTGGGTCGCCCTGTTGCCAAGGAAATCTTGCTTGATGAACCGAGATTTAAAGCAGGCGACCCACCGGGTCGCCCCTACGGTTCGAGGGGCGGGTGGCCGTCCCAGGTCAATCCGAATAATTTCCGAAGATCGGCACTAGGCAAGCAGCAGCTTGGAAATCACCACCCGTTGCACCTCGTTGGTCCCCTCGTAAATCTCGGTGATCTTCGCGTCCCGGAACATCCGTTCCACCTCGTAGTCGCAGATGAAGCCGTAGCCGCCGTGGATCTGGATCGCCTCCTTGGTGACGAAGGTCGCGGCCTCCGAGGCGAGCATCTTGCACATGGCCGATTCCATCGTGTAGCTCTTCTTGGTGTCCTTGAGGCAGGCAGCCTTGTAGGTCATCAGCTTGGCGGTCTCGATTTTGGCGTACATGTCGGCTAGCTTGAACTGGATCGCCTGCAGGTCGCAGATGGGAGCTCCGAACTGCTTGCGCTCCTTGGAGTAGGCAAGGGCCAGGTCGAAGGCGCCCTCGGCGATGCCGAGCGCCTGGGAGGCGATGCCGATGCGGCCGCCGTTCAGGGTATCCATCGCTATCTTGAAACCCTGCCCCTCGCTCCCCAGCAGGTTCTCCGCAGGGATCCGCACGTTGTCCAGGGCGAAGGCGGTGGTGTAGCTGCCGCGGATGCCGAGCTTCTTCTCGTTCTTGAGGATCACGACACCGGGGGACTGAAGGTCGATGATGAAGGCCGAAACCCCCCTGTGCTTGAGGCTCTTGTCCGAGGTCGCGAAGACGACGCCGGTCCCCTTGTAGCCGCCGTTGGTGATGAAGATCTTGGAGCCGTTGATCACGTACTCGTCACCCTCCCTCCGGAAAGAGGTGGTGATGGCACCGGCGTCGCTGCCGGCGTCCGGTTCGGTCAGGAGGAAACAGCCGATGGTCTTGCCGCTGTTCAGCGCCGGGAGCCAGGTGCGCTTCTGCGCCTCGGTCCCGAACGTGTAGATCGGGCCGCTGCAAAGCGAGGTATGGGCCGAGATCAGCACGCCGCTGGAGCCGCAGGCCTTGGAGACTTCCTCGACCACGATGGCGTAGGAGAGCATGTCCATCCCGGCGCCGCCGTACTCCTCGGGAAGGTAGCTCCCGAGCAGGCCCATCTCGCCCATCTTCGCCACCAGCGCGTCCGGGATCATGTGCTCCTCGTCGGTCTGCACGGCGAGCGGCTTGACCTCCTTCTCTACAAAATCACGTACGCTGTCGCGCAACACCCTGTGGTCCTGGCTCAATTCGAAATTCATCGTTCCCCCCTGTCGGTATCGTAGAGACGCATTGCCTGCCTCTTTGATTATCACAACCTCACACCGTAACCTGATTAGGTAAACGGCCAAATTTAATACTCACACCTAAAAACAGCCAGCCACGGATTACACGAATTAACACGAATAAAAAGGCAGTTACACAAAAAACAGGTTACGATTCGGGTCAGGCCGACATTACAGATAAGCCTCCGATACCATTCGTGTTTATTCGTGTAATCCGTGGCAAAGCCTGAAGCCGTTTGCCCAGGTCTCAAACTTTCGCTAACCGGCTGGCTGAGCCGGCTATGCGCCGGTGAACGCCGCCTTGCGTCTCTCCACGAAGGCCGCCATCCCCTCGCGCTGGTCAGCGGTCGCGAACAGCACTCCGAAGAGCGAGGCCTCGTAACGAAAGCCGTCTTCTTTGCCCATGTTGAGCCCGTTGGCAATGGCGTCCTTGGCGAAGCCGACCCCGAGAAGCCCCGTCCTGGCGATGGCCCCGGCCGTCTCCAGCGCCTTTGGCAGCAGTTCCTCGGCGGAAAAGACCTCGTTCACCACCCCCCAGGCAGCACCCTTCTCCGCCGAGATCATCTTTCCGGAGAAGACCATCTCGTTCGCCCGGTTGGGTCCGATCAGGCGCGCGAGGTTCTGGGTGCCGCCGAAGCCGGGCATGATCCCGAGGGTCACCTCGGGGAAGCCGAGCTTCGCCTTGTCGCTGGCGTAGATGAAGTCGCAGGCGAGCGCCAGTTCCAGGCCACCGCCCAGGGCAAATCCGTTCACCGCGGCGATTACCGGCTTCTTCATCTTCTCGATCGCCAGCATGACCCTCTGCCCTTTCAGTGCAAACTGGTGCCCCTCGAAGGCGCTCATCTGCGCCATCTCCTTGATGTCGGCTCCCGCCACGAACGCCTTCTCCCCGGCTCCGGTAATGACGATCACCTTGACGCCGGCATCCTGGCCCAACTGGTAGAACGCGCACTCGAGCTCGCCCAGGAGTTCGCTGTTCAGGGCGTTCAGGCTCTGGGGGCGGTTCACCGTGAGCTTCGCGACGCCGTCCGTTATTTCCAGCAGAAGACTCTTGAATTCCATGTTTCGCATCCTCCTAATAGCTATAGAAGCCGCGGCCTGATTTCCGGCCCAGGTAACCCGCGTTCACCATCTTCACCAAGAGCGGGCAGGGGCGATATTTGGGGTCCTTGAACCCGTCATAAAGCACGTTGGCGATGGCGAGCACCGTGTCGAGCCCGATAAAATCGGCGAGTGTCAGCGGACCCATCGGCTGGTTGGTGCCGAGCTTCATGCCGCGATCGATGTCCTCGGCGCTCGCCACCCCCTCAAAGAGCGCGAAGACAGCCTCGTTGATCATCGGGATCAGCACGCGGTTCACGATGAAGCCGGGATAGTCCTGCGAGACCGCCATCTCCTTGCCCAGCTTCGCCACCAGTTCCTTTGTGGTGGCGAAGGTCTCCTCGCTGGTCGCGTGCCCACGGATCACCTCCACCAGGCTCATGACCGGAACCGGGTTCATGAAGTGCATGCCGATCACCTTGTCCGGCCTTCTGGTGACCGAGGCGATCTTCGTGATGGGAATGGACGAGGTGTTCGATGCCAGTATGGCGGAGGACTGCACCACCTCGTCGAGCTTGCGGAATATTTCCAGCTTGAGCGATTCCTGCTCCGTGACCGCCTCAACGCAGAAGTCACTCCCGGCGAGCCCCGACAGGTCGCGGGTGGTGGTGATGCGCCCCATCGCTTCGCCGATCAGGCTCTCGGGTATGCCGCCCTTTTTCGCCTGACGCTCCAGGTTCTGCCGGATCACGGCAAGCGCCTTATCGAGCTGGGGGGCCGAAATGTCGAACAGCACCACGTGATACCCTTTCAGGGCGAAGACATGAGCGATACCGCTCCCCATCTGCCCCGCGCCGAGTACTCCTATTTCGTTGATCATTAGATATCCTCCGTTTTTGCCGTAGCTGCTGAACCTGCTGCGTTCCCTACACCCTCTCGAAGATCGCCGCTACTGCCTCTCCGCCGCCGATGCAGAGGGTGGCGAGACCGTAGCGGGCCTGCCGTTTCCTCAATTCCCGGACGATGGTGGCCGCGAGCCTGCCGCCGCTGGCACCGATCGGATGGCCGAGCGCACAGGCACCGCCGTTCACGTTCACCTTCTCCAGCGGGAGATGTAGCTTCCTGATAGCCAAAAGCGCCACCGAGGCGAACGCCTCGTTGATCTCGAAGAGATCGATATCCCCAAGCGCTATGCCGGCCTTGGCGCAGACCCGCTCGATCGCGGCCACGGGCGCCTCAGGAAAATAATCGGGGTGCAGGCTCGCGGTGGCATAAGCCACCAGCCGCGCCTTCGGTGCCAGCCGGTGCCGCTTCACCCCTTCGGCGCTGGAAAGCAGGCAGAACGCGGCGCCGTCGTTGATGCTGGAGGCGTTGCCGGCGGTGATGGTCCCCTCCTTGCCGAAGGCGGGGCGCAACCCGGCCAGCTTGGAACTGTCCCCCTTGAACGGCTCCTCGTCGCGCTCGACCGTCTCGTCTCCCTTGCGACCCTTCTTGACCACCGGGACGATCTCCTCGGCGAAAATCCCGCCAGCGACTGCCTCCTGGGCCAGCAGGTAGGAACGCTGGGCAAAGGCGTCCTGATCCTCCCTGGAAAGGTTGTTCCGTCTCGCGCTGTCGTCGCCGATCTCGCCCATGTGACGGCCGGTGCAGGGGTCCTGGAGGCCGTCGTAGATGAGGAGGTCCAGAAGCTCGCCGTGCCCGAGCCGGTAACCGCCGCGCGCCTTCCTCAAGAAGTAAGGGGCCTGGGACATGCTTTCCATCCCCCCGGCGATGACTATTTCCGATTCTCCCAGCCGGATGCTGTCGGCTCCCAGCATGATAGCCTTCAGCCCGCTGCCGCACACCTTGTTGATGGTCAGGGCGTGGGCCTGGTCCGGTATCCCCGCGCCTCGCATCGCCTGGCGTGCCGGGGCCTGGCCGCAGCCGCCTGAAAGCACCTGGCCGACGATCACCTCGTTCACCGCTTCCGGCGACAGGGAGGAGTATTGCAAAAGCCCGCGCATTACCCCTGCTGCGAGCTGTGCCGCGGACTGGTCGGCAAGTGCTCCCGAGAATGAACCAAACGGTGTTCTCAGCGCCTCTACGACAAATACATCTTCCATATTTGCAGCCTCCTTTTCAGGGGAATTTCGTAACAGAATATACGACCGTTTACGTACATGTCAAGCAATTTTAGAACATCCTTTTATTTTGGTTGGAAATCGAGCTGTTCCGGGACCTGCCGGTCGTGCAGTTGGGAGGAGAGAGTCGTTGCGGTACAGGTGTGGCGTCAGGCACCCGCAAGGGGTGTCCAGGCAGAATCGGTGATTTATTTGACAAGACAAGACACCCGCAAGGGATGCCATTTACAGAATTGGCGGTTTCAATGTGGCTAGATAGGGCTTCCGCAAGGGGTGCGCCTATAAGAATAGGCGTTTTTTCGTAGGGAGATACGTTACTGTTATCCAGTTTTTTCGCGCGGATTCTCGTTTCGCGATCCGTCCTCGCCACGGTGGTTCAGCTGAGGCGTCATTTCCCGAATCTAAGGTCCAAATCGAAATCATCGCCCGAGGTCTCCTCCCGCTGAGCAGCCCCACCCTGATGGCAAAGCCCCTCCTCCATCCGTGAAAGCTGTTCGGCGAGCTGTCTGAAAAGTACATTCTTCTCTGCTATACCGTCGGTTCTATCGAGTTGGGCCAGAGAACTCAGGTATCTGGCATGCGCCTCATCAAAAGTTTGAGCCATGGCAAAATTCTCCCTTCGCACGGAAACCGCCTTTTGTGCAGAGGGACTATTTGTACAGATGAATTAATTAATTTTCAAGTTAATTTTCTTAAAAAAAGCTTCCGGGAGCTTTTTTTTCATCACCCTGCCCGCAGGTCCCGCCCTCTCCACCCAGTTGCAGAAGCTGCGGTCCAAAAAAAGACGGCTGCGGGAAATCCGCAACCGTCACTATCAATTTGCGCAGCAGTCTGCGCATTTCGCCCGCTTCGACCTGCTATGCCGAAAGGTTCATCGTCTCCACCCTGTTGCGGCCGTTTTGCTTGGCGCGGTACAGGGCCTCGTCCGCCTGGCGAAACAGAGAATCGACGCTGTCTACCTGGGCGGAGGGGTAGGTGGCTACACCCAGACTGATCGTTACGGTCAGATCCTCCATCGGCGCCGGAAAGGAAAACTCCAGCACAGCCTGCCGCAGGCGCTCGGCGACCAGCACCGCGCCCGGAAGCGAGGTCCCCGGGATGACCAGCACGAACTCTTCTCCACCGTAACGTGCGGCGCTGTCATAGGCGCGCAATTCCCGCTGGGACAGGCTCGCCACGGTCGCCAGCACGATGTCGCCGTTTTGGTGGCCGTAGGTGTCGTTCACTTTCTTGAAATAATCGATATCGACGATGATGAGGGAGAGGTTTTCCTTGTTGCGCCGTGCCCGGAAAAATTCGGCTTCGAGAATTTCCGCCAGATAGCGCCGGTTGAAGAGATTGGTGAGGTGGTCGATATTGGTGAGCTGCTTCAGGAGCTCATTGGCCCTTTTCAGTTCGTCCTGCAGCGACTTGATCTTCAACTGCACCTTGACCCGCGCCACCAGTTCGCCGGCATCGAACGGCTTGGTCAGGTAGTCGCAGGCACCCTGCTCCAGCCCCTTTATTTTGGAATTGAAATCCATCATGCCGGTCAGCATGATGATCGGCACCCCCAGCAACTCAGGCCGGGACTCGACCAACTGCAAAAATTTGAAGCCGTCCATGCGCGGCATGTCCACGTCGCAGATGACAAGGTCGGATTTCGATTCTATCAGGGTCTTGAAACCTTCAAGGCCGTCCTTTGCCTCCTGGTAGTGGTCAAAGAGGTTGACTTCCCTGAGTGTGCGCACTACCTGCTCTCGAATAGCAGTCGAGTCATCGATCACAAGCACACTGGTTGACATGAAAAAAAAGCTCCCTTCCACTGGCAAAGAAAACCCGCTGCCGGAGCACTGTTGCCGACAGGAGGTTGCAGTTGATCATTTTTCAGGGTTCAGTGAAGTCAATGCTCAGCACAAAAGGGAAAACCGTTGCGACATCCGGTGAACTATTTTGTCGAGAAGGAAACTGCTAGGTCCGGAAAGGCTTTATAAAGATGTAGATTATAAACAGAAATGGAAGCGATGAAAAGGCCGCTTCCAGGTTGCCCATAAACAGTTGCCATGTTCCAAAGCTGATTACAGCGAGAGCAAACAGGATCGTCAATATTGCTGCAGTTTTATTCATATTGGGATAGTAACCAATGGGTTGGACCTTGTCCAGATATTTAATCTAACGGGGGAGATTGCGTCTCTGAAAGCCTGTTCGGACTGGACAAAGGTAGTTCCGCGCCCTGCCGTCCGGCTGCGACTGTCCGGCTACCATCTTAACCTACGAAATATTATCTTTACCGAGGAGTCCACCGTATTTTTCGGTGGTAAGTCCGAGAGCACCTCCGCTATATCCGATATCTTGTACGGTTTGGGCATGACCGAGCAGAACCCGTAGCTTTTGAAATCCGCCATGACGGGATCATTGTAATAGCCGCTGGAAACTACCAGTCTGGCATCAGGGTCGATGGCGAGGATGTACTGAGCGGCCTCTTTGCCTCCCATCCCCCCGGGTATGGCAAGGTCCATGATGACGGCCTCAAATTGCCTCCCGGAATCCTTGGCGGCTTTATACAGCGCAACTGCCTCGGCACCATTAGCACAGGCAGTCACCTGATAACCGAGACATTCGAGCATTTTCACGATAATTTTACGGATGATAAGTTCATCATCCATGACAAGTATCGCCCCGCCCTTATGATGGCCGGTGGCCGAAGTTTTCTTTGCGGTGCCGCACCCTCTGTTTATCTCTCCAGCGCCCCCCCTATCAGGCAGAGAGGGCAGGTTTTCTGCGGCCGATTGTCCGGAAAGCTCCTCCAGGAAAGTTCGTAGCCGTCCGTTTTCTGCCACCAGTGCAGCTTCGGTACTTTTGTGCCCGGCAATCTGCAGGCGCAGTGCTGTAACCTCATCCATGAGCTGTTTGTCAGTGCGGAATATTTCGTCCATAAAACAACCTTGAAAAAAGTTTGCCGCCCTCCCCGCCTTACTAAACAGGGTGGCTACGGGTTTCGGATTGGATGCGATCGACGTCCTGCCCTGCCCGTCCTCGGCGTAAAGTACCCGCATTCAATCCGGCCTTCGAGCGGAACTGGCTTAATACCTGACCGGCGCAATCGGCACCATCATTGAATCGTTCCATAACTTTTCGGACTGAAGATGCTTTTGTAACGGTCCAAAAGAAAAAGCCCCCTTGCCTGCCCTGACAGCAATCGACCGTAATGGCTGCGATCACACAGGACGTGAAGGCAAGGGGACAGTCTTTACCTGCGGAGCGGGGTAACCTAGGCGGCTTTGGACCCAGCCGCCGGAGTGACAACAGAAACGTCAGTCATGGCCTTTCTTGCCAGCTCAAAATTCTTATTGACATAGCTCTGGAAGAATTCGAAACCGTTGTTGAAGGAATCGTTCCAGAAGTCAACAATGGATTTCGCTTCCTTGGGAAGCTGCTTGGAAGCCTTTTCGACCAAAGCTTTGGTCTCTTTCTTGATCTCGACGGCTTGGCTAAAAGCGTCTTTGCAGAATGCTTCCATCGCATCCAGGTTCTTCACCGGTGCATCCTTGGAAGTCCAATCGAGTTCCAGACTGCTTTCCACGTGCTTCTTGAGACTGGCCAGACCTTTCTGCCCTTCTTTGAGGCAAGAGTTGACGGCTTTCTTCCCATCCTCGGGAACGGAGGGAGTTGCACCCAGAAGGGAGTCGGTCGCGACAGCTGCCTGACCGGAGAAAGCGCTCAGTGCATCGAAGCTCATCTTGATAGCGTTTTTGTTGAATGCCAGGATCTCTTTGCTGAAATTTGGGGTATCCATTTTTTTAGTCTCCTTTTTTGACGGCTTATTTAACTACGGCTGTTTCTCGCCTGAACAAAATTTAAACAACTTTTAAACAAAAGTCAAGCAGGGATATTGAATATATTTAAACATTGATTTTTTACCTGAATATATATACGTTATATGTTCCTGCCTCGGCGCCCTGCCGAGGTGGTCCCGAACAGGGCCGTTTGTCCCTGCCACCCGAATACCACAAAGAAAGCGATTACTTTAATATGATCACCAAAGAGCAGAAAGACCTTTTCCGTAAAGCCGTGGGCAAGATCATCGAGAAACGCCGACTGGAAAAGGGGATGACCCGCAAGGATCTTGGCGTTGCATTGGGCTACGAAGGCAACAGCGCGGTGCAGGTGGTGGCCCGTTTCGAGTCGGGACGCGCCGGCGTCCCGAAGGCGAAGATCGAGCAGTTGCTGGAGATTCTAAACATCACGAACAATGACTTTGGCCTCGTCGGCTCCAAGTCGGTGAAGAATTTCATCGCCGCCAGCGGCTTTCTCAGCTCCCCGATGGCGCCCTGGAGCAACGCCATGGTCGATTTCATGGAGGCCACCGAGGCCAACTTAATGAAACAGGCGCTCGAAGAGGAAGACAGCGCAGATGAACCGCCAACCGATTCCCAAGCCGACATGTACCAGGATGTCATCCGGATCATGAGACTTTATCGGATCCAGAAAGAAGAGCCGCACCTCACCCTTTTCGAGCGGCTTGACCTGCTGGACAGCCTAAGCGAAGGGGATGAAGACAAACTTGCTGAAATGCTTCTCACCCTGAAAATTGACCCGGCTGAGGCTTATCAGGAGATCGAAGGGCACTTGATGGAGCGGTTGAAAAAGGCGAAGCATTGAGGCTCCTTTCGGCTTTTCGTCCCAGCTTCGCCATGCCGCTTGACGCCTATACGCTAACACCCAGTGCCGCGCCAACCGGCCAAATATCTTGACAACTAAGGAACAAAACCCCGGTCACAACTAAAGCGGCAGTCCGACGCGCCATCCCCTACCCTCCCCCCCAGACATTCACCCGCGAAGCATCCCCCAAAACGGCAGCCACCAATTGATCGTCATTTAGCCTCCCTTCATTTTTTTGCTTGCATTAAACAAAACCACGGCCTATTATTTGTTTAATTTTTGTTTATATGCCTTTTCCGTGCAGGACGGAGATAAATCCAAAGACTAAAGATTCGATGAGAGGGGACGATATGCAGGATATTTTCAAACAGCAAGCAGATTGGCTAAAGACCTGGCAAGAGAGTCAGGAAACGTTGACGAAACAGTACGCCGGCTGGAGCGAGGAGTGGATGGCAAACATGCTCAGCAACCAGAAAAAAGAACCTGAATTTTTCGAGGGGTGGTTCAAGTCCCAAAGCGATCTGGAGCAACAGTTCAAGGAATTCAGCAAGCGCCTGAACGAAATGATCAACAACGCCTGGAGTGACAAGGTTCCCGCTGATGTGCTGAAATTTATGAACATCTCCTTCTTCGAGGAGTTTTACAAGAACTGGCTTTCCAGCCTCGAGTTGCCGGGAGGGATGAAAAACCCCCTGGGCATGGATGGCGGCTGGCAGCAGGCAACGGACTTTCTTCAGTCTTTCCTGCAGAAAGACCATCCTTTCTTCTCCTCTTTCACTACCACACAGATTACCGACCAGATGAACCGGGCCTTCGGGATGCTGCAGGGAGCTTTCGGGCAAAAAGAAAGCGCTTTCGGCGATATCGCGAACGGTTATCAGGATTTTTTCAGCAAATTGTTTGAATCCACCGCGGCCCAAAGCACTGAGAAACTGGCAGAGGGTTTCGAGGCATGGGCGAAGGAGATGGAAAAGCATCTTTCGGCTCCGAAATTGGGGATCAACAGAGAAATGGCTCATGACATGTCCCAGGCATTCGTGATGTCACAGGATTACATTCAAACATACCTCAAAATGATGCGGCTTGTTGAAGCAACCGGTCGTAAGGCGGGAACCCGCTTTCAGTCCAAATTGAGCGAATCGGCCCTTAAAAACAAACCGGTGAATAAGTTCGTCGACCTTTGCGCCCTTTGGTCTGTTGAAAACGAAGCCGTCTTTCTCGAGGTTATGGGGAGCCAGGAGTTTGCCAAACTTCAGGGGGATTTTGTCAACGCCGGGAATCGGCTGAAGATCCAGTGGAATAAACTGGCAGAAAGGGCGCTGGAGCCGACGCCGATTGCCCTCAAGCGGGACCTTGACCTGGCCATCGCAGAGATCACCCAGCTGAAACGAGACATGAAAACCTTGCAGCGCGAGTTACGAGAAAAGGGGAAAGAGGCCCAGGCGGCAAGCGAGGCGCAGGCAGTAGCCCAAGAAAAGGCGGAAAAAGCGCAGGCCGCCGAAGCCGCCGAAGCCGCGGCACAAGAAGAGGTGAAAAAAGTTAAGGCAGCCGAAGCTATTGCACAAGAAGAAGCGAAAAAAGCCCAGGCTGCCGAAGCCGCCCTGCAGGAGTTGGCGAAACAGGTAAAGAACGACAACAAAACCGTCAAAGCCGCAACCGAGGCTACCACCAAAACCAAGTCTAAGAACCTTTAGGAGAGGACACGATGCTTACTTTCCCACATAAATTTAAGGAATCCCTGGAGGATTTCACCGAATTCGCCGGAAGCCTTAAAAAAGGGATGGAGAACCTTGTTTCGCTCAATGAAATCACTGCTGGTCAGACTGAGCACCATGAAAGCTGCGGAGCGTGCCGAACCTGCCGAAGGTGCTGCACAAAGAAGGAGCTGGTTTATCAGGATGGCAAGCGCAAACTATACCGCTACACGCAGCGTGCGGAAAAGGTTTGCCCCGTGCCGATGCTGATCGTGTACGCCATGGTCAACCGGTACACCATGCTCGACCTCCAGCCCAATCGCTCCATGATTCGCAACCTGCTCGATCAAGGCCAGGATGTGTACCTTATCGACTGGGGGTACGCCGATCGCATGGATCGTTTCATGACCATGGAGGATTACATCGACGGGTTCATCAACGACTGCGTTGATTTTATCCGCGAGCAACACCAGCTGGATGCAATCAATCTGTTGGGGGTTTGCCAGGGGGGCACCTTCTCCACGGTCTATGCCGCGCTTTACCCGGAGAAGGTGAAGAATTTGATCCCGATAGTGACACCCATCGACTTCGACACCAAAGAATGCCTGCTGAACGTGTGGGCCTCCACGGTCGACGTCGATCTGATGGTGGATGCCTACGGCAATGTTCCCGGTGACCTGATGAACAGCGCGTATACGATGCTTCAGCCCTTCACCCTCAGCGTGCACAAGTACCTTAACATGGTGCAGATTATGAAGGACACCGACAAATTGGCCGACTTCATGCGCATGGAAACCTGGATTTTCGATAGCCCCGACCAGCCAGGGGAGACGCTGCGCCAGTTCCTCAAGGACTTTTATCAAGCCAACAAACTGGTGAAAGGGGAGTTCAAGCTGGGCGGGCGCACGGTGGAGCTGAAAAACATCACCATGCCGGTGCTCAACATCTACGGAGAATTCGACACACTGGTCCCTCCCGCCTCCTCCAAGGCGCTGCTGAAGCATGTCGGCAGCAAGGACGTGCAGGAACTGACCTACCCCGTTGGGCACATCGGCATGTTCGTTTCCGGCAAGACGCAGAAGACGCTGGCGCCGAAAATCGCCGCCTGGATCAAGGAAAGGGTGTGAGGCTTCGGCATATTTTTATCTGTTATTCTACAGGAGGTTTCGATGATCATCAGGGATAAGGTATTCGTCATTACCGGCGCTGCTCGCGGCCTGGGCTTCGCTTTCGCAGAGGACCTGGCCCAAGCAGGCGGCAGGCTGGCGTTGGTGGACCTGAACGCCGAAGGGCTGGAGCAGGCCGCGAATTTGCTGCGGCAACAGGGAGCGGAGGTACGAGTCTATGCCGCGAACGTTTCTTCGGAAGAGGAGGTGACCGCCCTTTTCGATGACGTGCAGAGGGATTTCGGCGGGATCGATTGCCTCATCAACAACGCCGGCATCACCCGCGATTCCTTGCTGGTAAAACGCAAGGGCGATGAGGTTCAAACGATGACGAAAAGCGATTGGCAGCAGGTTATCGACGTCAATCTCACCGGAGTATTTCTTTGCGGCCGGGAAGCCGCATCCCGCATGGTTCAGGCGAACTGCCAGGGCGTGATCGTCAACGTCAGCAGCATCTGCAGAAACGGCAATATCGGCCAGAGCAATTACTCAGCCGCCAAGGCCGGCGTCTCAGCCCTGACGTCCACCTGGGGCAAGGAACTTGTCCGGTACGGCATTCGGGTTGGGGCCATCGCCCCGGGTTTCGTCAACACGGAAATGGTGCAGCAGATTCGTCCCGACGTATTGGACAAAATCAAGGCCCTGATCCCGTTGGGGCGCTTAGCCGAACCCAAGGAGGTCGCTCACACAGCTCGCTACATCATCGAGAACGATTACTTCACCAGCCGGACCATCAGCCTGGATGGCGGTTTTCGTCTCTAAACCCTATCATTGAACTTGCTGCATAACGCTAAGCCCCCTTCTCAAAATGAGAAGGGGGCTTCTTAAATAGTATACCCGGTCAAGCTTTCCCGATAGACTTCAGGCATGAATTTAGCTATTTTAACAGGCTTGAGTAACTCTATCGGGGCAAGCTCCCCGGATCAGACGACTGCTACTTCGCGCTACATGCGCAACTATTCGTTTTGCTTATTCTTAAATCATTTCCTTCAGGGGAAATGTGACCGCACGGCGGGACGATGAATAAGATTTTGGAAGTTCGTTATCTCCTGACATGAGAGCACTGCACTGGAGCAAGGCATGGTCGAATACACGTTCAGTCAGCTTGTCGACATAGCGCAAGTCAGACAACTGCTGGAATCTCACAGCCTTATTTCGAGAATGGCGTACGCCGTTCTAGACACCGATGAAAACATGCTGATAGACGTGGGGTGGCGGGATGTCTGCGTAAAGCACCTTCGGGTCAATCCCGTCAGCTGCGCGCACTGCCTGGAAAGCGACGCCAATACAAAGAAGCATCTGCCCGATTCCGAGGGAGACTGCCTTGAGTACCGCTGCAATAACGGGTTGATCGATTTCGCCCTGCCGATCATCGTCGATGGAGTGCGTCTGGCGACGTTCCGCACCGGACAGTTTTTCTATGACGGCGACCGGCCCGATGCGGAATTCTTCCGCAACCAGGCGGAGGGGCCCGGTCTCAAATACCTCAACGCCCTGGAACAGGCCCCCGTACTCACCCGTGAGCTTGCCAGCGGCACCGTGCTTTTCCTGCGCGACATGGTGAAGGTGCTGGCGGAAACCGGCCTTAAGAACCTCAAGCTTGTCTGGGAAGTGGAGGAAATCAAGCGGATAGATAAGGAGCTGCGTGAAAGTGAGCAGAAGTACCGCACCATGGCGCATAATGCGCCGGACAGCATCGGCCGCTACGACCGCCAGGGACGCATCGTTTTTCTCAATCCACTTATCGAAAGGAACCTGCAAAGACCGCTCGCCGATCTGATCGGCAAACGTTCTTCGGAGGCGTACCCTGACGGATTATTCGATGCTTTGGAACAAGTAATACTCGACGTTGCTGCAACCGGTGAGGACGCAAGCTTTGAACAGACGATACCCGGCGATGACGGGCCACAGATCCATCTGTTACATCTGACAGCAGAACGGGAAGCTGATGGAGAGGTCACCGGCGTACTGGCGGTAGCGCGCGATATCACCGAGCAAAGGCGCGTGGAAGAAAGGCTTACGACCAGCGAACGTGACTTCCGCACCCTGGCGGAAAACTCTCCGACCATCATCATTCGCTACGACCGGGAATGCCGCCGTGTCTACGTTAACACGGCTTATATGCTGGAAACCGGCACGTCGTTCGATCAAGCTGTTGGTATGCCGCTTGAGAGAGACTGGTTCCCCGACATGCCGGTCGAAGAATTCAAGGCGAAACTGCGGCGGATCATCGAAACCGGCGTTGCCGACGACATGCTGCTGGAATGGACAAGCCAGGATGGGCAATTATACTGCCATGCCATCCAAGCCGTGGCAGAACGTGATTCGAAAGGAGAAGTGACGGGGTGCCTGGCCATAGGCCGCAATATTACCCTCCTCAAGGAGGCCGAACAGCGGCTGGCCAAGTTGGCGGAGAACTCGCCCGGCGCGATGTACTCATTTCTATTGAGGGCGGACGGCACATCGTGCATGCCGTACGTCTCCGCCCATATCGAGGAGTTGATCGGCCTTCGCCCCGACGAGTTGGCGCTAGACATGTCCGAGACCTACGCCCGGATTCATCCCGACGATGCAGCGCGTCTGCAGGAGTCGATCGCCGAGTCGGCGCGCACCCTTTCACCATGGCACGCCGAGTACCGCACACGGCATCCAGAGAAGGGAGAACTCTGGCTGGAGGGGCGCGCCATGCCGGAGCCCGAGCAGGACGGCGCCACTCTGTGGTACGGTTTTCTCCATGATATCACCGAGCGCAAACGGATGGATGAATCGCTGCGCGCAAAACGGGACCAACTAGCCACCATGTCCGTCGAGCTTTCCCTGGCGGAGGAGCGGGAGCGCCGCCGCATCGCTTCCGAGCTTCACGACCATATCGGACAGACCCTGCTTTTGAGCAGGATCAAGCTCGGAACCTTGGCTGACGTATCCAGGTCCGGCAGGGATGAAAAAACCTATGGTGAGATCCAGTCGCTCCTTGATCAGACGATCCGGGATGTCCGCTCCCTGACACAACAGTTGAATCCTCCGGTGCTGGCCAGCCTCGGGATTGAAGCGGCGCTGGAATGGCTGGCGAGGCGGATGGAAGCGGATTACTCCCTGCTGGTGGAGTTCGCCGCCGACCGGAACGAGAAACAGCTTACCGAGGAACTTAGCGCGGTCGTCTATCAATCGGTGCGAGAGTTACTCATCAATGTAACCAAACACTCCGGAACCGGCAAGGCATGGCTCACCATCAGCCGGGATGCCGATCTGCTGGTAGTTGCGGTCGAAGACCAGGGGATCGGTTTCGCGTCTCTTCCCGATGCCGGCACAAACATGCCTCTGGACTGCTCGTTCGGACTTTTCAATATCCGTCAGCGGATCAAGTACCTGGGGGGATCCGTTATGGTCGATTCCACGCCGGGAAACGGCACCCGTGCGACAATCCGCGTTCCGGCCGTGGTTGGACGGTAAAGATTAGCCACAAAAACGCATCACCAAACAACACAAAATCTTTTCGCCACAAAAAGGCACAAAAGGCGCAAAAAACATCTTCAAGCTTTTAAGCTTTTAAGCTTTTAAGCTTTTAAGCTTTTAAGCTTTTAAGCTTTTAAGCTTTTAAGCTTTTAAGCTTTTAAGCTTTTAAGCTTTTGTGCGTTTTGTGGCCAATTTTCGTTTGTGGTTTTGCAGGCAAAAATCAATCCGGACAACGCTGCTGTGAATTACCATTTGGGTGAGATCGTTTCCTCACATCGATTTTCTTCGCGTCCTTCGCGTCCTTAGCGTCCTTAGCGTCCTTAGCGTCCTTAGCGTCTTTGCGGTTCAAATGCCGTGGTTAAAATCTTATGTTTCATCCCCTTTCACCCCTGCTCTCTCCCGTTCCGTTTTGTCATGTTGTATCTTGCCGCTAGTCAGCCACCTTCGCATTTCCCTACTCTCCTTATAAAGAATTTAGCAAACATTCTCCACATTCCCTGAATTCCCAATTCATTCCTCCTCGTGTATAAACCGTATACACAACAGAGACCAGTGGAAGCTGACCACCTGTTGTCGCTGCCCAGGATGATTTTATCCCCGAAAGCCCCCGCCAGACACGTCAGGATCGGCTTGTCGTGCGCCCGGCTACCTGTTCTTAACTGTGCACGCAATCCACGGTCACGGTTAGGTTACCGGAAAGAAAAAGTTCATCAGTGAACCCGGGTCTCCGGGTTCTCACAACACCACCTTAATGAGAGAACCTACTATGTCAACGGCACCAACAATCGACCGCTTTTTCGAACTTGCTGAACACCTCGCTTCCGACTTTTCACTGCTCAAGGGAGTCAGCCCGTCCAATCGGGACCGCCAGAAGCAGGAGGTGGAACTGGCCCTGGAGGGTCTCGTCGATCACCGTACCATCGAAGAGACCACCAAGCGCCTCAAGGATCTGGACGTCGACGCCTATATCAGGGAAACCGTCGAACCCTCGGAGCAGAAGAGCCGCCCCGGCTTCAAGGCCATTCTGAAACAACTGAAGCTCAAAATAGTGGACGAAGTCTCCTTCGGCCCCTTGCACTGCGTGGAAGCCGAATTCGATTTCAATGGCCACCCGCGCCGGCTCTGCCTGCTGGCCCAGGAACGCGGCACCAACAATGGCTCATGGGGCCCTGCACACCACCGCAAGGCCATCGAAATCGTCCGCAAATATGAACGTTATGCGGTACCGGTCATCACCTTTATCGACACCCCGGGCGCCGATGCGAGCGAGTTGGCCAACGCCGACAACCAGGCCCACTCGATTTCCCACTTCATCGCCGAGATGGCGAATCTAAACGTCCCATCGGTCGGCATCATTCTCGGAAACGGCTATTCGGGCGGCGCCATTCCGCTGGCCAGCACCAACATCCTGCTCTCGGTTCGCGACGGCGTTTTCAACACCATCCAACCCAAGGGGCTGGCCGCCATCGCTCGCAATTTCGACCTCAGCTGGCAGGAGTGCGCTAAATACGTCGGTGTCAGCGCTTATGAACTCTACCAGCAGGATTTCGTTGACGGTATTATCGACTACGTGCCCGGCGAAAAGGGTCCCCAGCTGGAGAACCTGCGCAAGGCGATCGTCTCGGCCGTGATCGCCATCGAGAACCGTGCCGTCACCTTTGTCAAAGAGACCGACGGGGTGATGGATCACTACCGGGAGAGCCTGAACCGCTACATCAACCCATCGGAAAAACTCAAAGCCCTCAACAACCTCTCGGCTCTTTCATCGACCCACCATCCGACTGAATACTTCAGCGTCTTCGGCATCACCTACCGGTACATGCGCTACCTCAGCCTGCGGGGGCGTATCCAATCGACCTCTTCGGCCAATTACAGCCGTTCCACCAATCTGGTCCCGCCCAAGGGAGACTTGTCGAAGCGGGTTCAGGAAGAGCTGGCCAACGCATTTGCCAAGTGGCTGGAAAAACCTCTGCACATCCGCTACGACGACCTGCTGTCCAAAAGCTACAAGACCTATCTGAGCCGCAAGGAGCATGCGGGCGACGAGCGTGGACGTTTCTCCAAACTGATCCTGGGAGACCCGAACGAAAACTTCGGGAAAGCCCAACGCACCACCCACCTCACCTACGGCTTCCACCTGTACAACCTCTGGAAGGCGGGGAGCCAGAACAACTTCGTCGCGCTGATCAAGTATCTCGGCTCGACGACGGCCGGGTCCAAGGCCTCGGATCCCTCCGAGATGACCGTTCTCGACGTGATCACCCTCCCCGATTTCAGCGTGGGGATGATCCAGGAGTCCCTGAACTGCATCATCTTCGACCTGGTCTACGATCAGATCATCACCGATCTGCGCCCCATCGCCGCCGAGGCCAAGGAGACCAACACCTTCTCCAAGAAGTCCTTCCAGGCGCTGCTGGGATCGTCGATTCAGGCGGCGACAACCAAGCTCAAGGCCATGTTCGGCGAGGGAGCCGTGAATGAGGCCCGCCTCGAGGAGAACTTCTACGGCTGGCTCAACACCCTCCTGCAGCACCCGCAGATGAAAGATTTCATCCGTCCCGTGCAGGAATGGAAGAAGATCCAGTATCCCCGCATTTCAGAACCGCTCTTTGCCATCGTCACCTTTCTGTTCGAAAAGCTCCTGCTGGAGTACGTCGAGTCCGAACGCGAAGGATGCAGCTACGACGGGCGCATCAATCTGCGTGATATCGGCATGAAGGATTTCTGGAACCGGTTGTCGACCGCCTACAACGACCTTTTGATCCAGGATGTTCTGCTGCAGGTCAAGCGATCCAAAGCATGCCGGTTTGAACCGATTGTCTCGGAGTTCTTCACCGATTTCCGCGAACTCGACAGCGATCTGATGACCGCTGACCCGGCCAACTTCCCCGGGTTCCGCCTCTCCATCGAGAAGGCCCTGGAACAGGGGATTAAGCCGTGCGGTGTCGTCACCGGTCTCGCCAAACTCAAAAAAGAGGGCGCTCACCTCGCCGCCCGGGTGGGTCTGCTGGTGTCCAATCTCGACTTCCAGGCGGGGGCCTTCGATATGGCGTCGGCAGAGAAGTTCTGCAACCTCCTGCTCCAATGCGCCCGCCGCAAACTCCCCGTGGTCGCCTTTGTCTCCTCTGGCGGCATGCAGACCAAGGAGGGAGCCGGGTCACTGTTCTCCATGGCCATTGTCAACGACCGTATCACCCGCTTTGTGCGGGACAACGAGCTCCCCATCATCTGCTTCGGCTTCGGGGACTGCACCGGGGGTGCCCAGGCCTCCTTCGTCACCCACCCCCTGGTACAGACCTACTACCTGTCCGGGACCAACATGCCCTTCGCCGGGCAGATTGTGGTCCCTTCCTACCTCCCCTCGACGGCAACCCTGTCCAACTACCTGAGCCTTACCCCCGGTGCCATGCAGGGGCTGGTCAAACACCCCTTCGAGCACGACCTCGACCGGCAGCTCCGCGCCATCGACCCCACGATCCCCACCCCAGTGGAAAGCGTGACGGATGTCTGCCACCGCGTGTTCAAGGGGCTCTATCTCCCCGATGTCGACCCCGCCGCAACCGAGGCCAAAACCCTGGTGGACGAACGCTCCCTGCTGAAACCGGTCAAGCGCACCCTGATTCACGCCCGCGGCTGCACCGCCGCCAAGCTGATCCAGGTCGCCCAGCGCGAAGGTATCGAGGTGGTGCTGGTGCAATCCGACCCCGATATGGATTCGGCTGTTGCCGGACAGCTCACCGGGAAGGACACCCTGGTCTGCATCGGCGGCAATTCGCCTGACGAGTCGTATCTCAACGCCAAGTCGGTGTTGCGCATCGCCGAGCAGGAGAAGGTCGATTCGCTCCATCCCGGCATCGGCTTCCTGTCCGAGAACGCGGACTTCGCCCTTCTGTGCCGTAATCGCGGCATCAACTTCGTCGGCCCCTGGGTCTCCAGCATGGAGCTTATGGGCAACAAGTCCAATGCCATCGAAACCGCCACCAGGGCGGGCGTTCCCGTCGTCCCGGGAAGTCACGGCATCATAGGCTCCGCGGAGACCGGGATGGAGGTCGCCGAGACCATAGGCTACCCCGTTCTGCTCAAGGCCGTCCACGGCGGCGGCGGCAAGGGGATCAAGGTGGTGGAAAAACCGGAGGATTTCCGCGAATCCTTCTACACCATTTCCTCGGAGGCGCGGGCCGCGTTCGGTTCGGGGGACATGTACCTGGAAAAATACGTCACCAACCTGCGCCACATCGAGGCCCAGGTCCTGCGCGATTCCGGTGGCAACTGCACGATTCTCGGCCTGCGCGACTGCTCGGTGCAGCGCAACAACCAGAAGATCTTCGAAGAGTCGGGCTCGACCATGCTCCCTGAAAACCTTGAACGGGATGTCTATCGCTACGCAGAGCTCATCGCGAACCAGGTCGACTACCTCGGCGCCGGAACCGTCGAATTCATCTTCGACCTGGACAATAATGCCATCTATTTCATGGAAATGAATACGCGGCTCCAGGTGGAGCATCCCGTAACGGAGAAGGTGACCGGCGTGGATATCGTCGCAAACCAGTTCAAGATTGCCGGAGGGGGTTCCATTTCAGGTCTCACCAGCAACCCTCAAGGGTATGCCATTGAGGCGCGGATCACCGCTGAGCGCACCGCTGTGGAGGGATCGGCCATCAGATTCATTCCGACCCCCGGCGATGTCACGGCCTTCAGCATCCCCGAAGCGGAACATATCACGGTCATCAGGATGGTCGAGGCGGGTAAACCGATCACCCCCTACTACGACTCGCTGATCGCGCAGGTTATCGTCCTGGGTGAAAACCGGGACGATGCCGCGGACAAACTGCTTGCCGCCCTGGAGGGCACCGAAATCAAAGGGGTCCATACCAATATCCCTCTGCTCAAACGGGTCTTGAAGGACGAGACCTTCCGCAGGGGGGTCTATAACACCCAGTATCTCAACGGATTACTCGATCGTATCGACGTCCAGGAGATGATTGCCGAGGGCGATGCGGCCTCCGATACCGTTCAGGTGACTCTCGATCGGTCCGCCGTCGAGATCGAGGGGAGCCGCGAGCTCAAAGTCATCTCCCCCTCAACCGGGGTCTTCTACGATGCCTCATCCCCCAGTGAGCCCCTTTTCGCCCCAGTCGGCAAGACGTTGAGGACCGGAGACACCATCGGCCTGCTGGAGGCCATGAAACTTTTCTCCACCCTCTCTCTCAAAAACTGCAGCCCGGGGGGGAGCTTCTACGATCCAGAAAAGGAGTATGAAGTGGTCCGTGTCATTCCCACCCCCGGGCAGGCCGTCAACAAAGGGGATCTCCTTTTTGTCATCAAGGAGGCGGCCTGAGGCTCCGAGGTTCGGAACAGTTTTCCCGTGTCAACAATCTGCTAACAGCTGACTGACTAAAAATGGAAGGAGCGAATGGAAATGAGAAAACTGGAAGGGAAAGTAGCTGTCGTCACTGGCGGTTCGAGAGGGATCGGCGCTGCCATTGCGAAGGAACTTGGCAGAGAGGGAGCGACTGTTGTTATCAATTACAACGACAGCCACAAACTGGCGCAAGCGGTTGTTGAAGAAATCAAGGCAATGGGAAGTTCAGCCATCGCGCTGCAAGCGGACATCTCGGAAGCGAAACCGACCAAGGGCTTTATCGAGGAGGTTCTGGAAAAATTCGGCAGGATTGACATCCTGGTTAACAATGCCGGAATTACCCGGGACCGGACTTTCCATAAAATGTCTTTCGAAGAGTGGCACAAAGTCATCGATACCAACCTCTCTTCAGTCTTCAACACCTGCAAGGTTGCCCTTCCGGCCATGATGGAACAGAAATACGGCCGGATTATCAACATCAGCTCGGTAGTCGGTCAAGCAGGCGGTTTTGGCCAAACCAACTATGCATCGGCCAAAGCCGGCCTGATCGGCTTTACCAAGTCTCTTGCCCTGGAAACTGCCAGAAAGGGTGTCACCGTCAATGCCATATGCCCCGGGTTCATCGCCACGGAGATGGTTAGCGAGATGCCCGAGAGTGTTCTGGAGGCGATTATTGCCCAGATCCCCATGAAGAAACTGGGCGAACCCGCAGAGATTGCCAAAGGCGTTATTTACTTGTGCGAAAGCGAGTATATGACGGGCCAATGCCTCAACCTCAATGGAGGGCTTTACATGATATAGGCCTATGCTCATTTTTCCATCGAAGTATTTTATATGTTTACTGGAATTCACAACTGTCAGATTTGTTAGGGGAAAACATGAGAGACGTGTATTTGATAGGCATAGGCCAGACCAAAATCACAAAGAACACCGGCATCCGCGGCCGTTATATGGCAACGGAAGTCATTGGCAAGGCGATTGAGCACGCCGGAATTGACCGGAAACAGCTCGGTATGCTCATTGCCGGCAATATGACCGCAGGGAGGCTGACCAATCAACAGCAGCTGGGGGCTTTGTATGCGGACTTTGCGGGGCTAAGGGGCATTGAAGCGGCGACGGTTGAGTCGGCCTGCTCCTCCGGCGCTTCAGCAGCGCGCTGGGGGTTCATGAGCGTCGGAGGCGGCTTTCACGACGCAGTAGTGGTCTGCGGCGTTGAGCGCATGACCCATACGACCCTCGAAGAGACGACTGCTGCTCTGGCAACCGCCGCCGACTGGGAACTAGAGGGTATCAAGGGCGAGTCCTTCATTTCGCTCAATGCCAGACTCATGAATCGCTACATGGCGACCTACGGGGTCACCACGAAAGACTTCGGTCACTTTGCGATTGCCGCCCATGACAACGGCCTGACCAATCCCATGGGTTTTCTGCACAAGAAGATCAATATGGAGTGCTACCTCAACTCCAGAATGCTGGTCGATCCGGTCAAGATGCTTGATGCGCCCCCACTTTGCGACGGCGCCGCAGCGATCATCCTGGCGTCGGAGGATGTCGCCCGTGCCGCGCACCGCAGCGGTCTGCCGATGATCAAGGTGGCCGGGTCGGCCATTGGCACCGACTCGCTTGCCCTGGACAGCCGCCACGCAATGCTGGAGCTGGATGGCGTGGCGATCTCCACGCGCCGCGCCCTGGAGCAGGCTGGCATTAAAAACGAAGACGTCGATATCTTCGAACTGCACGACGCCTACACCATCATTACGGCCCTGAGCCTCGAGGCCGCAGGCTTCGCCAAAAAGGGGAAGGGGGTTCATTTCGGCAAGCAAGGAGAGATCACACCGACGGGGAGTCTCCCCATCTCGACCTTTGGCGGTCTCAAGTCCCGCGGCCACCCGGTGGGCGCCACCGGTGTCTACCAGCTGGTCGAAACCTATATGCAGCTGACCGGTACCGCCGGCGAAAATCAGGTGCCGGATCCGGAATTCGCCCTGGTCCAGAATATCGGCGGGACAGGGTCCACCGTCGTCAGCCATGTTCTGCAGCGTTGCGCCTAACTGCAGGAAACCGATCAAACGACTTTTGCGCGAGACCATGCCGGCCTTGCCGGTGCGGCTGGAGCCGCGCTACGGACAGCCCGGAACAGCGGCAGAGGGAAACCACACCTAAGGAGATCAGATATGCAGCCAGATTGCTGTTTTTGCGGATATTGCCGGGAAAAGAACAAGAACAATACGGGGCTGGATGGCCAGGATGGCCAGTGGCTGGACGAAATGGGAGACATGATTGCGGCTGCAGTGGAAGGGATGAGAACGGTGCAATCGTCATCTGCCGGTTGCTACGGAAGCCTGGGCACCGCCTAAGTGATCCTATACCGAAAGTGGGGCGTCCAGGCCCCTGGGTTCGCCCCCCGTTTTCCCGAAAAGTCCGTCAAAAAAAATGCGAGCTGGAGTGATTTGATTGCGAGCCGCTGCAGCAAAGACCGAGGTCACACCATGGCTGAGAAAAAAGTTCCTCGAATTGATGGTGCGGAGTCGGGCCGCTTTGCGCAAGAGCGGCCCGCAGAGAGCACGGAGACAGAGCCTCGGACAGTGGACCCGGCGCAGCGGCGTCTTCATGAGCTCGAACTCCGCCAGGTCGAACTGGAGATGCAGAATGCTGAACTGCGCCAGGCAAGCGACAAGTTGGAAACGGCTCTGAAACAGTACGCCGCCCTCTACGATTTCGCACCGGCAAGCTACTTTACCCTCGACCGCATGGGAACTATCAGCAGGGTCAACTTCACGGGCGCTGGCCTCGTTGGGGTGGAGCGCTCCCGGCTGATCGGTCGGCGCTTCGGGCTTTTCGTCACCGACGAAGCCCAGCCCGCCTTCGCCGACTTCCTCGGCAAGGTCTTTACCAGCCCGGGCAAAGAGGTGTGCGAGGTGGCGCTCCTCAATGAGGGGAATGCCCCCCTCTGGGTGCAGGTCGAGGGGGTGGCCGCCCCATCAGGACAGGAGTGCCGCATTGCCTTGATCGACATCACCAGGTTCAAGCTGGCCGAGGAGGCTCTTCGAAAGGAGAAAAAGGGAGCCGAGGAGGCGCATCGACTGGAGACAGAGGCAGCCGAGGTGTCTGCCCTGGCAAAGAGCCTGTTCTTCGCCAACATGAGCCACGAGCTGCGCACTCCGATGACCGGCACCCTCGGCATGCTCCAACTCGCTCTCGAAGAAGAGATCGCCCCGGTGCCGAGGGGGTATCTGGAAACGGCCCTATCTTCGGCCCTATCCCTCCTTCGGATTCTCAACGATTTCATCGACATGGCAAAGATCGAGGCCGGGGAGCTCACCCTCGAAGAAGCACCGTTCTCTTTACAGGGGTGCCTCAGTGAAGTCGTCGATATCATTACTCCCGAACTGCAGCGCAAGGGACTCGATTTCGCCATCCAGATCGCAGATGAGATGCCGTATGCATTGTTCGGAGACCAGATGCGGCTGCGCCAGGTCCTCATCAACCTGATCGGCAACGCCGTCAAATTCACCGATGCGGGAAAGGTGGTGCTGCGACTGGGCGCCGGGAGAGCGGCCTCCAACGGGGAGCGGGAGCTCACCATTTCCGTCATCGACACCGGCATTGGCATCCCCGATGACAAGAAGGGACTTCTGTTCCAGGCTTTTAGCCAGGTGGCCCCCTCTCACAGCCGCAGTTTTGACGGCCCGGGCCTGGGACTTGCCATCTGCAGGAAGATTATGGAACTGATGGGTGGGGCTATAACCTTCGTGAGCGAAGAGGGGGTGGGAAGCACCTTCTCTTTCACCATCCCACTGGCAGAAGCCGGACTGGCGAGCGACGCCCTTTCCGCGGCCGAGCCCCAAGCAACAGAAACTGTATCTCCTGCCCCGGAGGGAGAAAGAGTCCGGCGTATCCTTCTTGCCGAAGACGATGCGACCACCAGCGAGGTACTCGGACTGATGCTCAAGCGGTCGAACTACCAGGTGGACTTCGCCGAAAACGGTTTGCAGGCGATCGGAATGTGGGAAAAGGGGGGCTACGATCTCGTGCTGATGGATGTCCAGATGCCGCACTTCAACGGTTTTGAGGCGACGCGCGCCATCCGGGAGAAGGAACTGGAACGCGGCGGCCACGTTCCCATCGTCGCCATGACGGCTCATGCTCTCAAAGAGGACGAGGAGAGGTGTATCGCCGCCGGCATGGATGGCTATATTTCCAAACCTATTGACTTAAAGAAGACTCTGCACGCGATTGGCAAAAGGTTAGAAGTGAAATCCTGCAACGTATGCTGACACGGAACGTCCGGGTGATGGTTTTGTCGGATCTCTTGTATCAACAGTTTGGAAGAGGTTTATGCCATGATTGATGAGCTGATGGGAAAGGGTATGAGAGGCAGCAGGCGAGCGGGCGCAGGTCGGAGAAAAGACCCGGTGATGGTGCCGTTTTGTATCAGGGTGCCGGAAGAGATAAAAACAGCACTTTGCAAAATGCCAACCGAGGAATTAAGGGTAGAGCTGACACAAATCATAGAGGCCTGGCGCATGTTACAACCTGATTGTATGTAATAACGAGCGGATGAAAAAGCAACTGAACGAGTTGGCGCGGTTTTTTGCGACGAACGGAAGCTAACTATTGCCATGCTGCCCTTGACTCCTGCCGGATACTTCCCTATAATATGCACTTTTAGTCGGAAACAAAAACCTCAGAGATCTTGTATACCTCGGAGTTTTGCTGCAACGGACAGTGTAGGACGCTGTTGCCAAGCTTCGAGAGTCAAATATAACGCGCCTGTCACCATCCCAGCCTGCGCCTTCCTGGAGGAACCAGATTACGACACCCCAGCTGCTAATCTTTACGCTTGACGAGCAGCGCTACGCCCTGCGCCTCGAGGCCGTGGAAAGGGTCGTCAGGGCGGCGGCAATTACCCCCCTCCCCAAGGCCCCGGAGATCGTGCTCGGCATCCTGGATCTCCAGGGGCAGGTGATTCCTGTCATCAACCTGAGAAAACGGTTCAGCCTCCCCGTGCGGGAGATCCGCACCTCGGACCAGTTCGTCATCGCCCGGGCCAAGCTCCTCACGGTGGCGCTGGTGGTGGATGGCGCCGAGAGCGTCCTGGAGGGTACAGGCGAGGCGGTCATCCCGCCGGGCGACATCCTGACCGGGACGGGCTACCTGGAGGGGGTGACCAGGACCGAAGACGGTCTCGTCCTGATCCACGATCTGGCGAGCCTGCTCTTTCCCGAGGAGGAGGAACTTTTGGCACGGGCGCTGGAACAGGGCGAGGGGTGAGCATGAGCCACACGCACGGTACGCTGCCGCTCTTCGCCAGGTTCATAACAAGAACCATGGGGCTCCATTTCACGAAGGATCGGCTTTCCGATCTGGAAAGGAAGATGGCTGCCGTTGCCAGGGATGCGGGGTATGCCGAGGTCGAGAAGTACCTGCTCTGGCTCATGTCGGCGCCCCTGTCCCGGGAGCAGCTGGAAACCCTGGCCCGCGCCCTCACCATCGGCGAGACCTATTTCCTGCGTGACCCGAGGAGCTACCAGGTCCTGGAAGAACAGCTGCTCCCGGAGCTCATCGCCCACCGGCGCACTACGGACAAGTCCCTCAGGATCTGGAGCGCCGGCTGCTCCTCGGGGGAGGAGCCCTATTCCATCGCGATCCTGCTGAGCCGGATCATTCCCGACCTTGCCAGCTGGGACATCTCGATCCTTGCCACCGACATCAACCCGCAGGCGCTGGAACGCGGGCGCCAGGGTGTCTACAGCAAATGGTCGTTCCGCAACGCCCCCCCCTGGCTCATGGACTACTTCACGAGACGCAAGGACGGGCGCTTCGAGATCATCCCGCGGATCCGCAAGATGGTGCGGTTCGAACATCTGAACCTCGCCGACGACGGGGTTGCACCGGGGTGCTGCGGCGCGGACGCCGTCGACATCATCTTCTGCCGCAACGTGATGCTCTATTTCGAGCCGGCACTGATTGAACATACGCTGGCGAGGTTCCATAAGGCGCTGCGCGACAAGGGATGGCTCTTCGTAGGCCCGACCGAGGTCGACCAGCGCTTCTTGAAGGGGTTCACCTGCCTGCGCTATGAAGGCTGCTTCGTCTTCAGGAAGGGGGCTCCGGAGGGGGAAGCCGGGACGCGCCACAGGCCGCACCTCCCGCCGCTCCCCCCCATGATCGCCCCGCAGGGTGAAAAGGCGGCTTCCCGCGGCCGGTCCGCTCAGCCGCCCCAGGGCGCCGCGCCCCGGGAGCCCGGCGCCGGGGGTTCTCCCCGCGACGCTGGCACCGGGACCGGCAGGGAGGAACCGGCCGCAACGGACGGCTATCCTGAGGCCCTTGCCCTGTACCAGACGGGCCGCTACGAGCAGGCGGCCGGCTGCGTGCGGCGCGCCCTGGCGGCCGGGCCGCAACCTGCCGCCACCCTGGCGCTGGGAGCCAGGGCCTATGCCAACCTAGGCAGGTTTCCCGAGGCGCGGGAGCTTTGCGAGCAGGCGATCGCCGCGGACCGGCTGAGCGCCCAGAACCATTACCTGCTCTCCATCATCCTGGAGCAGCAGGGGAATGCCGCGGCCGCGGCGACCTCGCTGAGACACGCGCTCTTCATAGACCACGATTACCTGCTCGCCTATTTCGCCCTCGGCAACCTCTGCCGGCAGGCCGGAGACGAGGGGGAGGCGGAGCGAAACTTTGCCAATGCCCTGCGCCTTTTGGAAAAGCGGGACCCCCACGAGGTACTTCCCGAGGCAGAGGGGATGACGGCGGGACGACTGGCGCATATGATCCGCGCCATGACGAAGGGAAGGAGCGTACATGCAAGGAAGTAAGCCCACGAGCTTCGGGGAGCGGACCGGCATCGACTGGCCTGCCGTCCTAAAGCGCCAGCAGGGAACAAACGAGGCGGCGGACGGGCGGTCTTTAAGCCCCGAGGAGACGCGCGCGGTCCTGAAGGAGCGCGCCGCCCTCCTCGCCGTGCGGCCGGCACAGGATGCGGACGCGGCCGTCCGGCTCGATTGCCTGGAGTTCCTGCTTTCGGGCGAAAGCTACGCCATGGAGATGTCGTACATCACGCAGACCCTGCCGCTTGCCGAGTTCACGCCGCTCTTTTGCACCCCACCCTTCGTGCTCGGCATCACCAACCTGCGCGGCAGGATCGTGCCGATCATCGACCTGCGGCGCTTCTTCGAGCTCCCGGAGGTAGGTCTCAGCGACCTCAACAGGGTGATCGTGGTAAGTAACGGGAGCATGGAGTTCGGGGTGCTGGCGGACAGCATCGTCGGCGTGAGATCGCTCCCGCTGGGGGATCTGCAGCCTCCCCCCGCGGCCCTGACCGGCATCCGGGAGGAGTTCCTGGCCGGCGTGACGGCCGACCGGCTGGCCCTTCTGGACATCGGGAAGATCCTCAGCGACAAAAGGGTCGTCGTTCACGAAGAGGTAACGTAAGTTAAAGCGTGAATGGTGAATGGTGATAATTTTTTTCCATTCACCATTCACGATTCACCATTCACGGTTTCATTTTGCACCAGGCTCGTACAGACATCATTCAATATAGTTCGGGGGTTCCATGCTGAGTAATCTCAAAATCAGATCCAGATTGATTGCAGGCTTCGGTATAGTCGTCCTGTTTCTCGTCCTCATCGGGGCGATATCCCTGAAGAACCTGGCAGTACAGGGGGATCTGCTGACCCAGTTCTACGAGCACTCGTTCACGGTGACCAACGCGATCAACAACGTCCAGGTGCAGATCGTAAAGATGCACCGTGGCGTCAAGGATATCGCGCTCTACGGACGCGACCGGCAGGAACTGGAGATTGCGCTTCGGGCTATCGACGCCTCGGAACAGATCATGTACCGGGAACTCGCCTTGGCACGGGCCAGTTTTCAGGGCGACACGTCCAAGATAGACCGGATCAAGGAGATGATGGAACAGTGGAAGCCGGTGCGCACCAGGACCGCCGAACTGGTCAGGCTGAACAGGGTGCCGGAGGCGATCGCGCACCACAAGAACTACGCCAGGGGCCTGGTCGCCAAGATCGATACCGAGGTGAACGAGGTGCTGAAATCCGCCATGGACCAGGCGCAAAGGTCCATCAAGGAATCGCAGGTAAACGAGCGCTGGACCTTCGCCATAACGGCGCTGCTGGTCGTAGTCGCGGCGCTTCTTGCGGCCGCCACGGCGCTCGTCATCACCGCGTCCATCGTCACGCCGCTCAAATCGGCGGTAGAGGCGGCAGACCGGCTCGCTTCCGGCGACCTCTCCGTCGAGATAGGGAGCGAGGCCAAGGACGAAATCGGGCAGCTGCTGCGCGCCATGGGGCAGATGGTACTGTCGCTTCGGCGCATGGGAGAGAACGCCAACCGGATAGCCCTGGGAGACCTGGAGGTGGAGGTCGTGCCGAACTCGGAACGGGACGTCTTCGGCGTCGCCATGCAGAACATGGTCGCCTCGCTCAAGCGGCTGGCCGCCAGCGCGGACCGGATCGCGGCCGGGGATCTCACCCTCGACGTGCTCCCCGCCTCCCCCAAGGACCAGCTCGGCAACTCCTTTGCTGCGATGGCGAAAAACCTGAGGGAACTGAACCTGGAGATCCGCGAGGTGGTGAACGTGCTCGGCTCCTCAACCGGCGAGATCATGACGACGGTGAGCGAACTCGCCTCGAGTTCGGCGCAGACAGCCACCTCGATCAGCGAGACCAACGCGACGGTCCAGGAGGTCCGGCAGACCACCGACCTGGCGTCGCAGAAGTCGAGGCAGGTCTATGAGAGCTCCCACAAATCGGTGCAGGTCGCCAAGACCGGGAGCGCATCGGTCGAGGAGGCCATCGGCGGCATGCGGGGGATCGACGAGCGGATGGAGTTCATCGCCGAGCGGATCGTCAACCTGAGCGAACAGAGCCAGGCGATCGGCGACATCATCGCCACGGTCAACGACCTGGCCGAGCAGTCGAACCTGCTCGCGGTGAACGCCGCCATAGAGGCAGCCAAGGCCGGGGAGCACGGCAAGGGGTTTGCCGTCGTCGCGCAGGAGGTGAAGAACCTGGCGACCCAGTCCAAGCAGGCGACCACCCAGGTGCGCAGCATCCTCGGCGTGATCCAGAAGGCAACCACCTCTGCTGTGCTGGCAACCGAGCAGGGGAGCAAGGCCGTGGAGGCGGGGGTCAAGCAGTCGAGCGCGGCAGGCGAGGCGATCCGCCTGCTCGCCGCCAGCATCGAGGAATCCTCCAGCGCCACCCTGCAGATCGTCACCTCCACCCAGGAACAGACGATCGGCATGGACCAGATCGCCATCGCGATCCAGAACATCAACCAGGCGAGCGGCCAGAACGTCGAGGGGTCGCGCCAGATCGAGATCGCGGCGCGCAGCCTCTACGAGCTGAACCAGAAGCTACAGCAGCTGGTGAGCCGGTACCGGGTGGCATGAGGGGCAACCTGAGGCGCCATAACGCCGGGAGCGCTCCCGGCTGCATTGCCCGGAAAGGCGGCAGCCGGCATGGGTGACAGCGAGGCATTACTGAAAGAGCTCCTGGAGACCTTCCGGCTCGAGGCGCAGGACCACCTCGGCGCGCTCTCCGCGCTCCTGGTCGCGCTGGAAAACGAGGACGGGCCCGCCGAGCGCAGGCAGCTGCTGGAGAGCATCTTCCGCCGCATGCACACGCTGAAGGGTGCGGCGCACGCGGTGAATCTCATCGATGTCGCCTGGAGTTGCCAGGAGCTGGAGAGCCTGCTCGCCGACCTGAAGCGCGGCGACGTCCCCCTGGACCTCGGCCTCTTCGACCGGCTCCATGCCGACATCGACGCCCTCTCGGCGCGCATCCTCGCGCCGCCGGGGAACGGCGCCCCCGAGGGGAAACCGGAGCCGGCGGGAGCCGGGCGGCCCGGCCCGGGCCCCCTCCCCTCCCGCGGCGCCCGCGTGCCGGAAGTAGCACCGCACGCCCAAGCCGCGGCCAAGGCGCACTCTCGGAGAAACGCCGAGGAAGAAGCCCGGAAGCCGCAGGCGGGCGGCTCCGATGCCAGCCGCCACGATGGTCAAGCCGAGAAGACACCGGCAGTCGAGACCGTCAGGGTTCCCACCCGGATGCTCGAATCGCTGCTGCTCCAGGCCGAGGAACTCGTCTCGGCAAGGCTGACGACTTCGGTGCTGGTCGAGGATCTGACCGCGATTGCCGCTGATCTGGCCGGGCGGTGCCATGCCCGCGAGCGGGCGCTCGAGCAGGCCCGCGCAGCAGTCAGGAAACCGGGATCGGAAGGGACCGCTTCGAGGCTCGCCGGCCTGGTCCAGGAGCTCTGCGAGTCCGAGCTGCGCACCGAGACACGCCTGCGGTCGCTGGAGAAGGGTGCCGAGCGGAGCCTGCGGGCGCTGCACGGCATGATCGATCCGCTGCTGGAGGATATGAAGAGACTGCACCTGCTCCCGTTCTCCACGCTCACCGACCCCTTCTCCAAGGTGATCCGCGACCTCGCCCGCGAGCTCGGCAAGGAGGCCGAGCTCGCCTGCTCGGGAGGGGCACTGGAGATAGACCGGCGCATCCTGGCCGAGCTCAAGGAGCCTCTGCTGCACATCATCCGGAACGTGCTGGATCACGGGATCGAGAAGGCGCCGGAGCGGGCCGAGCGCGGCAAGCCCGCCCGCGGGAGGATCAGCATCGCCCTGAAGCTTCAGGATGCCAACCGGGCCGAGCTGACCGTAACCGACGACGGCCGGGGGATCGACCCGGCACAGGTGAAGGGGACGGCGCTGAGGCTTGAGCTCATCACCCCGGAGGCGGCCGAGCGCATCGGCGACAGCGAGGCGCTCCAGCTGGTCTTCGAATCGGGGTTCTCCACCAGCCCCATGGTCACCACCCTCTCGGGACGCGGCGTCGGGCTCGCCATCGTGCGCGAGTCCCTGGAGAAGCTGGGGGGGCATGTGACCGTCGGCTCCCGGCCCGGCCAGGGGACCGAGTTCCGCCTGATGCTTCCCCTCTCCTTCGCCCTGATCCGCGGCCTGCAGGTGGAGACCGGGGGGCGCGTCTGCATCCTTCCCGCGGCAAACGTGGAGCTGACCTCACGGCTGGCGAGGAGCGAGATCAGGAGCGTGGAAAACCGGGACACCGTTCTTCTGGGCGCAGAGGTGATCTCCCTGGTGAGCCTCGCCCGGGTGCTGGGACTTGGCGACGGCGGCCCGGCAGAGGCCGACGATTTCCAGCAGATCGTGCTGCTCCAGGCGGCCGACAAAAGGATCGCCTTCGCCGTCGACCAGGTCGTCGGGATGCAGGAGGTCCTCGTCAAGCCGCTCGGGAGCCAGCTTTCACGGGTTAGGAACGTGGCCGGGGCGACGGTGCTCGGCAACGGCTGCGTCGTGCCGATCCTCAACATAAACGACCTGATGAGGTCTGCGCTGCTAGGGCCCGCCCGCGGTCTCCCCGGGGCGCCCCCCGCCCCCCGGACCAGGGCCAGACGGCTGTCGGTGCTGGTAGTCGAGGACTCCATTACGTCGCGGACCCTGCTGAAAAACATCCTGGAGTCCTCCGGGTTCCAGGTAACCGCCGCCATCGACGGCATCGACGCCCTCTCGCAGCTTAAGACCGGCAGCTTCGACATCGTGGTCTCCGACGTGGAGATGCCGCGCCTGGACGGTTTCGAGCTCACGGCGGCCATCAGGGGGGACAGCAGATGGGCCGGGCTCCCGGTGATCCTCGTGACCGGCCTCGAGTCGCGCGCGGACCGCGAGCGGGGGATCGACGTGGGCGCCAACGCCTACGTCGTCAAGAGCAGTTTCGACCAGAGCAGCCTCATCGAAGTCATTCAGAAACTGACCTGAACAGGAAGAGCATAGGCATGATCAGACTTCTCGTGGTAGAGGACTCAAAAACCGTCCAAAAGGTGCTGGTGGCGGCCTTCAATGCCGACCCGGAGATCCAGGTGGTCGGCACGGCGGAAAGCGGCGAGGAGGCGGTGAGCGCCGCCCGCAGCCTCAGGCCGGACATCATCACCATGGACATCAACCTCACCGGCATGGACGGTTTCGAGGCGACCCGGGCCATCATGTCCAGCTGTCCCGTTCCGATCGTCATCGTCACCGGCAAGATGGACCCCAGGGATTCGGCGACCCTTTTCCGCGTCATGGAGGCGGGAGCCCTGATGGTGCTGGCCAAGCCCGCCCCTGTCGGGACTCCCGAGCACGCCGAGTCGGTCGCGCGGCTCGTCCATCACATAAAGCTCATGTCCGAGATCAAGGTGGTGCGCAGGTCACTTCCCGGGGCTTCCCGGAGGGGACCAGGTAGCCCGTTCGCCCTCCCCCTCCCCGAGCCTGCGGCGCCCATCAAGGTCGTCGCCATCGGCGCCTCGACGGGGGGGCCGCCGCTTCTGCAGCAGATCCTCAGCGCGCTCCCGGCCGATTTCGGCGCGGCGGTGCTGGTCGTTCAGCACATGGCGGACGGATTCACCGAGAACTTCGTGCACTGGCTGAACCAGAGTTCCCGTCTCCCGGTGCGGCTTGCCGAGAACGGCATGCGGATCTCCCCCGGGCAGGTTTTTGTGGCCCCGGACGGCTGCCACCTGGAACTGGGGCCGGGCGACAGGATCGTCCTCAGCTTTGCCGCACCCGAGAACGGGCTGCGCCCCTCGGTCTCCGCCCTGTTCCGATCGGTGGCGCTTTGCTGCGGCCGCCAGGGAGCCGGGGTGCTTTTGACCGGCATGGGGAGGGACGGCGCGCAGGAGCTGAAGACGATCAGAGACCGGGGCGGCATCACCATCGCCCAGGACCGGGAGAGTTCCGTGGTCTTCGGCATGCCGGCCGAGGCGATCCGGATCAATGCGGCTCTCTACATCCTCCCGCCCGAAGGGATCATCGAACTGCTGATACGGCTGGTGCACGCCCGGCAATCGCCGGCCTTGGCGCCGACCGCATAAAAGGATACTCCATGGTACAGCCGGAACCGGCGCAAGCCGCCAAGATACTGATCGTCGACGACAGTCCGACCCAGGCAAAACGCCTGGAGCATTTGCTCGCGGCACACGGGTACCGCGTCTTTGTCTCGAAAAACGGCTCCGAGGCGCTGGACCATATCCTCGCCCACCACCCCGACCTGGTCATAAGCGACATCCTGATGCCGGAGATGGACGGCTTCGAGCTGTGCCGGCAGGTCAGGAGGATCGAGGAGGTAAAGAGCCTGCCGATCATCCTGCTCACCAATCTGAACGACCCGGCCGACGTGCTGCACAGCCTCGAGGCCGGTGCCGATTACTTCATCTCCAAGCCGTACAACAACAGGCTGCTCCTGTCCCGGATCAGCGCCACCCTGCAGAGGAACGGTGCCTGCTACGAGGAGGGTTCCAACGGCGAGGTCACCCTCAGCTACCGCGGCCAGGGGTACGCGATTAACGCCACGAAGGCGCAGATCATCGACCTGCTCCTTGCCACCTACGAGCTCGCCGCAGACAAGAACCAGGAACTCCTGAGCGCCAAGCAGGCGCTCTCGGAGCTGAACCAGGAGCTGGAGCAGCGGGTGCGCGAGCGTACCGCGGCACTCGAGGCGGAGACCGCGGAGCGGCTCCAGGCCGTGGAGGAGCTGCGCAAGAAGGACGAGATCCTGATGCAGCAAAGCCGCCAGGCAGCACTCGGGGAGATGATCGGCAACATAGCCCACCAGTGGAGGCAGCCGCTCAACGCGGTCGGCCTCCTGGTCCAGGACATCGCCCTTTGTTACGAGTACGACAACTTCAGCAAGGAGTACCTCGACTCCAGCACAAAAAAAATCATGAAACTGATACGGCACATGTCGCAGACCATCGACGATTTCAGGAACTTCTTCACCCCCGAAAAGGAGAAGGTGCAGTTCGACCTGGGCAAGACGGTCGCAAAGACGCTGGCGCTCGTGGAGGGAAGCCTCTCCGACAAAGGGATCAGGATCCAGACCAGCGCGCAGGATGCCCCGGTCCTCACCGGCTATCCGAGCGAGTTTTCCCAGGTGCTGCTGAACATCCTGAATAACGCGAAGGACGCCTTTTCGGGCCGGACCATCGACGACCCCTTCGTTTCGGTCAGGGTATTCACGGAAAACGGCAGGGCGGTCGTCACCATTGCCGACAACGCGGGGGGCATCCCCGAGGAGATCATCGGCAGGATATTCGAGCCGTATTTCACCACGAAGGAGCAGGGGAAAGGGACCGGCATCGGGCTGTACATGTCGAAGAACATCGTGGAAAAAACCATGAACGGCAGTCTCACGGTGCGAAACACCGGGCTGGGCGCCGAATTCAGGATAGAGGTCTAGCTATGGCGGGAGTTCTGGCGGCGGGGCCGCCGCTTATATTGCTGTACGTGGAAGACGATCAGATCACCCGGGATGCGGTCTGCACCATGGTGGGGAGAAGGTTCCCGGAACTTGTCATCCATACCGCGGGAAACGGCGCGGAAGGGGTGCAGCGCTTCCTTGAGCTCGGGCCCGACCTGGTGGTTACCGACATTGAGATGCCGGTCATGCACGGCATCGAGATGTCGAGGCGGATCATAGCGCTCCAGAGCGCCACCCCGATCATCGTGACCAGCGCCCACAGGGACATGGACTACTTCATCGAGTCCATCGAGATCGGCATCAGCCGGTATGTGATGAAACCGATCGACAAGGACAAGCTGTTCGCAGCGATCGAGGGGACCCTGGTCACGCTCAGGCTGGAAAGAAAGCTCATGGAGCAGCGGGAGTTCATCCAGAAGCTTTCCCGCGCCGTCGAGCAGAGCCCGAGCTCCATCGCGATCACCGACCTGGCAGGCTGCATCGAGTATGTGAACCCCAGGTTCACCGACCTTACCGGCTACAGCGGGCAGGAGGTGCTGGGGCAAGGCCTGCGGGCGTTGCAGCAGGGCGGGGAAGAGCTCTGGAGCTGTCTGGACGCGGGCCTTGAGTGGCACGGCGAACTTGAGTCCGTGAAAAAGAGCGGCGAGCCCTACAGCGAGTCGACCTCCATCTCCCCCGTGTTCAACGAGCACGGGACCATCACCCATTTCGTAGCGCTGCAGGAGGAGATCACCGAGCGAAAGCGTGCCGCGGCGGAGATCGTTTCGCTGAACGCGCATCTGTCTGCCCGCGCCTGCGAGCTGGAGATCGCCCTGCGGGACCTGGGTGACTTCCGCACCCTGGCGGAGAACTCTCCGAACATCATCATCCGCTACGACCGGGAATGCCGACGTCTCTACGTTAACCATGCCTATGAGCTGGAAACCGGCAAATCTTACGACCAGGCTGTTGGCGTGCTCCCTGAATCAAACTGGACCACCACCATGCCGGCGGAGGAATACATGTCGAGACTGCGCCAGACTCTCGAAACCGGCGTTGCCGCTGAAATGCTGCAGGAATGGATAAAGCCGGATGGACACAAAGCCAGCCACGCCTTCCACGTGGTGGCAGAACGTGATCCGGCAGGGCATGTCACGGGGTGCCTGGCCATAGGCCACAATGTTACTCCCCTCAAGGAGGCCGAACAGCGCCTGGCCAAGCTGGCGGAGAACTCGCCCGGCGCGATGTACTCATTTCTACTGAGGCCGGACGGCACCTCGTGCATGCCGTACGTCTCCACCCGTATCGAGGAGTTGGTCGGCCTTCGCCCCGAAGAGTTGGCGATAGACATGTCCGAGACCTACGCCCGGATTCATCCCGACGATGCAGCGCGCATGCAGGAGTCGATCGCCGAGTCGGCGCGGACCCTTTCACCATGGCACGCCGAGTTCCGCATACGGCATCCCGAGAAGGGAGAAATCTGGTTGGAAGGGCACTCCATGCCGGAGTCCGAGCAGGAAGGCACCAGTCTGTGGTACGGTTTTCTCCATGATATCACCGAGCGCAAACGGATTGACGAATCGCTGCGCGCTAAACGGGACCAGCTAGCCACCATGTCGGTCGAACTCTCCCTGGCGGAGGAGCGGGAGCGCCGCCGCATCGCTTCCGAGCTTCACGACCATATCGGACAGACCCTGCTCTTGAGCAGGATCAAGCTCGGAACCTTGGCTGACGTATTCAGGTCCGGCAGGGACGAAAAAACCTATGGGGAAATCCAGTCGCTCCTGGATCAGACGATCCGGGATGTCCGCTCCCTGACACAACAGTTGAATCCTCCGGTGCTGGCCAGCCTCGGGATCGAAGCGGCGCTGGAATGGCTGGCGAGGCGGATGGAAGCGGATTACTCCCTGCTGGTGGAGTTCGCCGCCGACCGGAATGAGAAACAGCTTAGCGAGGAACTTAGTGCGGTCGTCTATCAATCGGTACGAGAACTGCTCATCAATGTAACAAAACACTCCGGGACCAGCAAGGCATCGCTTACCATCGGCAGGGATGCCGATATGCTGGAAGTTGCGGTCCAAGACCACGGGATCGGTTTCGCCTGTCTTGCCGAAGCCGGCACAAACATGCCAATTGACTGTTCGTTCGGACTTTTCAATATCCGTCAGCGCATCAAGTTCCTGGGGGGATCCGTTACCATCGATTCCACGCCGGGAAGCGGCACCCGTGCGACGATCCGTGTCCCGGTCATGGTTGGACGCTAACATACCCGGTCCGGATCAGGGTTGACCAGCCCTTTGGGCCTCTCGCGGCGGCGGCACGATGCAGCGCGCTTCTCCGCGGCAGATACGATTGATGGCAGAAAACAGGGGATAACATGAACATCAGAGTTTTGTTGGTGGATGATCACACGATCATGCGCGAGGGTTTGAAATCCCTGTTGGACCAGGCAACGGATATCGATGTCGTAGCGCAGGCATCAAACGGTGTCGAAGCCTTGCAAAAGGTCGAAGAATGCTGCCCCGATGTGGTCGTCATGGACTTGACCATGCCGCAGATGGGCGGCATCGAGGCGACGGGGCGTATCGTCGCGGCCCACCCGGACATCAAGGTCCTGGCCCTGTCGATGATTCAGGACAAGAGCTGCGTGGTAGAATGCCTGAAGGCCGGCGCGAAAGGGTATCTCCTCAAGGATTGCGCCGGAGAAGAACTGCTCGGCGCGATCCGCATCCTGGCCGCGGGTGAGTCCTATCTCTGCGCCAGCATTACGGAACTCGTCATCAGGGAATACACGCAACTAGCCGCCGGAAGTCCATCGAAAGCCACTTCCAGCCTCTCCAAGCGCGAGCAGGAAGTGCTCCAACTGATGGCCGACGGCAAGAGCACCAAGGAGATCGCCTTTACCTTCGGGGTCAGCGTCAAGACCGTCGATGTCCAGCGCAGCAGCATCATGAAAAAACTCAACCTGTACAGCATTGCCGAACTTACCAAATATGCCGTCCGCGAGGGGTTGACGACCCTCGAGCAGTGAAACGGCGGATTACCAGCAATCAAAAGCCTCACCACAGAGGAACACAGAGTAAATCTTGGACCAAAAGGCTTAGGTCTGTTTTCAACATGAATCAGGTCAGCGTTGTCCGGTTTAATTCCTGCAAACAAACCACAAAGAAACATTAGCCACAAAAAGGCACAAAACGCGCAAAAAGTTACCTGACTAGCGCTGATCTTCCGCTGGAGAATCCCTCCCCTTCCAAAAAGAACCCCATCCCCCTCCTGACCTCCCCCCTTGAAGGGGGAGGAACTAGAACAGCGGAAGATCAGCGCTAATCAGGAAAAGTTAAGGGCATTAAAGGTTTATTTTGTGCATTTTGTGCGTTTTTGCGGTTAAAAAGATTCTGGTTTCTTTTTTGGAATGTGGTGAGGCTTTATGCTTTGGGTTGCTTGTGATTGGTCGACTGGTGCTGAATAGTCACTAATTTTTTTCCATTCACCATTCACCATTCACCATTCACCATTCACCATTCACCATTCACCATTCACCATTCACCATTCACGGTTTCAAGGGGTATTCCAGTCCCAGCTGAATCTCAGTTCCTCGGAGGCAACGATCAGTTCGCAGCAGGTCTTCTTGAAAACGGCCTGGTTCGCGGCACTGTACACCTCCTCCTGCACCGTTGTTTCAATCTGGGAATCGGGGAGGTCCAGCATCTTTTCAAAGGCCCCTTCGATGATGCCCGGCTTCCATCCGGCTTTTTTCAGCTGTTCCTTGAACATCGCTATATGGATACTGTTGTTGACGCCATAGTCGACCAACAAAAGTACATTTCTGGACATGATCGTTCTCCCCGGACAACAGCTCTGGAATTTTCTCCCTCACCCGGCCTCAAGCCTCCCGCCCCGCACAAGTGTGTTGTGGAGCAGGGGAGCGGAATCGCAACGGCCGGGGCCTACCAAGATTACCATAAAAGTTCGCGGTCGGATTCGAACTCCATCAGTTTGCCGGTGACGGGGTCCCGGAATTTCACCCCCTTGGCGAGGAGCTGGAGCGGGTTGGCGAAGTCGTCGGCCCTTTCCGGTTGCAGGGCAGGATAATACCTGTCGTTGAGAATCCCGAACCCCAGGCCGCTCATGTGGACCCGAAGCTGATGCGTCTTGCCCGTAACAGGGCTGAGATGAAACCGCGCCACGCCTTCCTTCACCTGCACCAGGTCGATCCGGGACCGCGCGTTCACCGGGCCGGGCGCCGCCTGCATCCTGAACCACGGCTCGCCCTTGACGATCCTGTTTTCCACCAGCCACCCGGTCTGCCCCGGTTCGGCGCACCCCGTTGACAGGGCCTGATAGCTCTTCTCGATGTTGCCGCCCGTGAACAGCTCGTTGTACAGGGCACGGGTTTTCCTGTTGGCAGAAAAAAGCACAATGCCCGCCGTTTCGCGGTCGATCCTGTGGAGCGGCACCAGATCGTCGTTCCCCGTCGACCTCCTCAACCGGTTCAGCAGGCATTCCTCGACGTATGGGCCTCCCGGAGTCACGGGAAGAAAGTGTGGCTTGCACGAGACCAGTATCTCGGCGTTGTGAAACAGTATTTTCTCGGCGAAAGGGATGACCGGCTCGTTTTCCACTTCCCTGAAATAGAAGATCCTGTTCTGGGGGGCGTACTTCGAATCGGCCGTTATCGGGCGGCGGTCCTCGCCGAGCACCTTCCCCTCGGCGATACGTCGCTCCCAGCAGCCAGGCTCGATCTTGGGGAACCTTTGGCACAGGAAACCGAGAACCGAGGGGTACGGCTGCTCGATTTTCGGCATGGTGACGGTGGCTGGATACAGGGAGATTCCCATGTGGCATTTCCTTTTCAATCGGTCGCGGCTTGCGTCTGACCAGGGAGGTCTCACGCCGAACGGCCTGAAGCATACCATGTAACGGCTGCCGGGAGCAAACTGTGCTCAAAAAGAGTGTCGCGCGAACAACCGCCGTCAAGCCCCGCTAGCTATCCTGCCTCCCCTCACGCCTGGCAGCCCCTTCAACCGCCCTCCATTGTTCAATCCGGTTGCGCCCTTTGTCCTTCGCCCTGTACAACATCTGATCCGCGGTCTCGACCAGGTAGTCCGGCACCAAATCCTCCGACGGCGTGACTGTCGCCACCCCGAGGCTTATCGTGACAAATGGCGATACCGGTGACGCACCATGAGGTAGATGGAGCGATTCAACCTTGGCGCGCATCCGCTCGGCAGTGATCAGCGCACCGGCTTCATCTGCTTCGTGCAGTATGCAGACGAACTCCTCCCCGCCATAACGGGCCGCGAAATCCGATGCCCGCTGGGACGCAAGCAGAGTTGCAGCGACCTGCTTCAGGCAACCGTCGCCGCCCCGATGCCCGTGGGTATCGTTGTAGCCTTTGAAAAGATCGATATCGATCATGATCAGTGAGAGTTTTGCCTGGGTACGCAGGGCACGGGACCATTCGCGAATGAGCTGTTCATCAAAGACCCGCCGATTGGGAATGCCGGTAAGACCATCAAGCAAGGCAAGGAGTGCCCGCTCGTCCCGATAGCGCTTCAGCTCGAGATGGTTGTGCACCCGTAACCTGACAATGTCGGGATGGAACGGCTTGGTGATGTAATCCACCGCCCCCAGTTTGAGCCCGGCTACTTCGTCCTCCTGCTGCGACATGGCGGTCAGGAATATGACCGACACATCATTCAGACGCGGCATCGACTTAAGTGCCCTGCAGACCTGGTAGCCATCCATGTCCGGCATTTGAATATCAAGCAGTATCAGGTCGGGATGGTTGATTTCCGCCATAACAAGCGCATCCTTGCCGTTGGTTGCAACAACGATCTCATACTCGTCCCCCAGAACCTCAATCAGAATCTGGAGGTTGATCGGAGTATCGTCAACAATCATGATGATCTGTTTTCGTTGCTGCTCAGTCATGGTTGTTCCCCGATGGCGATACCGATTGTTTCGGTCAGCCGCTTGAGGGACGCCTGCGCCCCCTTGAAGTCAAAACTGCCGATCTGCTTCTCCAAGGTGTCGCGCTCTCGTGATTCCGGCAGATGATCGTGCAACCGCCTGAACTTGTTTGCAGCGGAAACCCTGTTGAGGCTCAAGAGCGAATGCAGTTCGCCCAGATCCCGTGCCAGCGCATCCCGGTCCATGGGAGCCGCTGCGCCCGTTCCAGCGACTTTTGCATCCGGTGTGCCCGCCGCTTCCAGGATGGCGGCAGCCTCAAACACCTCTGCCATCTGCAGTTCCATGGTTGCAAGCAGCTCCGGCAATGCCGCTTCCCTCCCATCCCTTTCAGCATCCTCAAGTTTACCCGCGGTGGCGGCCAGCGCCTCGGCCCCGATGTTACCCGCCACCCCTTTGAGGGTGTGCAACAGCAGCAGGGCCCGGGCATGGTCGCGGACCGCCAGCCATTGCCTGATGGAAGCTGCTGTCGCCAAATTCTCTTTCCGGAAAGCGATAATGATTTTACCCAGCAGGTTGCTATTGCCCCCGACCCTTGCCAGTGCCGTATCCATGGCAATGCCGGGTAGCTTCGCGAAAGCCGCGCCCCCCCCATCCATCCGGGAAGCTGCAATGGTTGCTCCTGCACCGTTATGGGGCCGAATCCACTGCACCAGGGCTTTATACAGTTCATCGGGGTAGATCGGTTTCGACACATGGGCATTCAAGCCGGACGCCAGACAGCGCACCCGCTCCTCAGCCATGGCATGCGCCGTAATCGCAATAATGGGAAGCTCGTCGGCAGGCCGCGTCTGTCGTATCAGACGGGTCGCCTCATAGCCGTCCATCACCGGCATCTGCAGATCCATGAGGATAGCGTCGAAGGGCGCGGAAGCAGCCACCAGGGAAACCGCCTCCTGCCCGTTGCAGGCCAGTTCCACCGTCATGCCGACCTGGACCAGCAGTTCAGACAGGATCTGTTGATTGATGCAATTATCCTCGACCACCAGGATACGCGCCCCCGTCAGGTGCCGCAAGCCTACGTCGACGGAAGCCCGTGCCTCACTGCGCAACCAGCTGAAAGACCCCTGGTTTCCGGGCGTCTCTGTCATTGTCTTGAACAACGAGGCCGGCGTGACCGGCTTGGAAAGGATGGGCGGGGAGGCCGCTGGCATATGACTATGCGCTGAAATGCCGACAGTGACGGTGAAGGAGAAGCAACTTCCCACGCCGGGCTCCGACTCAACCTGCAGGCTCCCTCCCATCAGTTCGACCAGGCGCTTCACAATGGTAAGGCCCAGGCCGGTGCCGCCGTATTTGCGGGTGATGGAGCTGTCCGCCTGGGTAAAGGGGGAGAAGATACGCGCGATCTGCCCGGCGTCCATGCCGATGCCGGTATCGGTGACCTTGAAGGCGAGGGCTGTCGTGTCCGGCCCTGCCGGAGAGGCCGGTGTTACGGAGACCACCACGCGCCCGTGCCCGGTGAACTTCAAGGCGTTGCCGGCCAGATTATTCAGAACCTGCCCGAGCCTGAGGGGATCCCCGACCAGCACGCGAGGGATCTCCGGCGAGACGGCAAACATCACCTCAACCCCTTTTTCTTCGGCCTTCAGGAAAATCTGGTCACCCACCCTGTCAAAGAGCTCCGACAGATTGAAATCGACCGCTTCAAGCTCCAGCTTGCCTGCCTCGATCTTGGAAAAATCGAGCACGCCGTTGATGATGCCAAGCAGGGATTCGGCCGAGGAGTGGATCTTGGTCAGGTAGTCCCGCTGACGCGGATCAAGCTCTGTCTTCAAAGCAAGGTAGGACATGCCGGTGATGGCGTTCATGGGGGTGCGGATTTCATGACTCATGTTGGCCAGGAATTCGCCCTTGGCGCGGCTGGCGCTTTCGGCTGACAGTCGTGCATATTCGAGTTCGGTAATATCCTGAACCGTGCCGCATGAGCTAAGGGGTTTGCCCGAATCATCGAAAGTCGTTTCACACTGTTCATGGACATGTTTGATGCGGCCATCCGGCATCAGCAGCCGGTGCTTGATCGAGTAAGCGGCGCGCAACCTCAGTGATTCTTCGTAGGCAAGATCAACGCGTTCGCGATCATCCGGGTGAATCGCCTTCAGGAAGGCTTCGTATGAAGCGCCGCCGAATTCCGAAGCTTCGATTTCGAAAATCCGGTAGATTTCGTCTGACCACTCGAGGACGCCCGATACCGGATCAAACTCCCAGTTGCCGACATGGGCTATCCGCTGAGCCTCGTTGAGACGGTCTCTACTTTGGATCACCACCTCCTCGGCTTGTTTGCGCACGGAAATATCTTCAAAAATCAGCATCAGGTGTTTCTCCCCGCTGCTTTTGAAAAGGCTTATGAAACAATCCAGGATCAGAACCTTGCCAACGGAAGTTAAGAGCTGGACCCCTTTCCTGGTGGAAACTCCCGTCGCTATGACATTCTCTACCTCATCAAGCAGTCCTGATTGACGCCAGGACGGAATATCCCTGAAGTTCTGCTGTTTAATCTGCTCCATCGAAGCACCGACAGACCGTGCAGCAGCTTTATTGGCAATTACGCATGCCCCGGTATCAATCCGGTACGCCACGATTCCCGCTCCCGATTCGGCAATGATTTTCTGGTCCAGGTCCAGGGTTTCCGAGAGTTTGTCAGTGCGGTTTTGAAGTTCTTTAAAAAGCAGGTCGTACGGTTTGGCAAGCGCGGTTACGATGATCGCCTTATACACGAAGAGAAATGACAATATTTTGAAAATGTGGCCTACAAGATTCGAGATTCCGTACAGATGGACATACATGGTGAAGCAGAGTTCGGTAACCATGGCGCACAGTATCGAGAGGGTGAGCAGGCGCAGAACTTTAGGATCGAAATGCTCTTTTCGCTTATGCAGGAAAAAGAGGGCTGCCAGCAGAATAACGTCGATGACATACTCGCTCCCCCGCTTGAAAGGGGTAAGACCGGTACCGGTTATGAAGCAGGTTGGAAAGATACGGGCATAGAATACGGCGTACAGCGCCCCTAGAGATACAGCGGAAAAAGTGAGTATTACCCTGCGATGGTTGAGTCTGATGTTGAAGTAAAAGGGGGCCAGGAGAAGCGAAATGCTTTCAAGGTATCGGGCTACCAGCCACAATTGAGGTGGCAGGTTGTTGTCGTCATATCCCTTGAAAACCCCCATCCCCTTGTAGGCAAGGGTGTGAAGTGTGTCAAAAAAAGCTACGAACAGGTAGGCAATGCCGATGAACAACAGGTAGTTGTTGTGGAAATATTTTCTTGAATTCCAACCGATCACGAATATGCCAAATGCGATAACTATGCTGAACAGTTCGGCAATACTGTGAAACAGCAAATAGTCCCTGTTTGCAATGACAACCAGTATGATGGCAGCCGCGCCATAGTACAGTAACTCTTTCATTGCGCTCATTGAGGTTTCTGTGTGGTTTGCCACGGTGGAACCTGCATCGGGTGTGATGTCACTCATGGTCCAATCTCCAGCTCAATAATGGTTGTTCCTCGATGGCGATACCGATTGTTTCGGTCAGCCGCCTGAGGGACGCCTCCGCCCCCTTGAAGTCAAAGCTGCCGATCTGCTTCTCCAAAGCGTCGCGCTCTTCCGATTCCGGCAGAAGAGCCTGCAACTCCCTGAACTTTTTTGCAGCAGAAGCCCTGTTGAGGCTCAGGAGCGAATGCAGTTCGCCCAGATCCCTTGCCAGCGCATCCCGGTCACATGCTGCAGCTGCGCCCGGTCCAGCGGCTGCGGCATGCTCCCTGTCTGCCTCCTCCAGGATGGCGGCAGCCTCAAACACCTCTGCCATCTGCCCTTCCATGGTTTCAAGCAGCTCCGGGAATGCCGATTCCCTCCCCTCCCTGTCAGCATCCTCAAGTTTGGCTGCGGTGGCGGCCAGGGCCTCGGCCCCGATATTACCCGCCACCCCTTTGAGTGCATGCGCCAGCGACAGGGTCAGACCGCGGTCACCCGCTGCCACTGCCTCCCTGAGGTCGGCCACCGTGGCCAGGTTCTGGATCCGGAAATCGACAATGACTTTACGCAGCAGTTGGCCATTGCCCCTGACCCTTGCCAGTGCCGTATCCAGAGCAATACCCGGCAGTTCCGCAGGAAACGCGGCATCCCCTGGCGTCCGGGGCGCTGCAATGGCTGCTCCTTTGCCGGTGCCGGGCCGGACCAACTGCACCAGGGTCTTGTACAGTTGGTCCGGATCGATCGGTTTTGACAGGTGGCCGTTCATGCCGGCGGCCAGACAGCGCTCCCGCTCTTCGGTCATGGCATGCGCCGTAATCGCAATGATGGGGAGCTCTCCGGCAGGGTGCATCTGTCGTATCAGACGGGTCGCCTCATAGCCGTCCATGACCGGCATCTGCAGATCCATCAGGATAGCGTCGAACGGCGCTGCGGCAGCCACCAGGGAAACCGCCTCCCGCCCGTTGCCGGCAAGTTCTACCGTCATGCCGACCTGCGCCAGCAGTTCGGACAGAAGCTGCTGGTTGATGCTGTTATCATCCACCACCAACGCCCTCATGCCGTTAAAGTCGACAGGCGGGGAGGATGCTGGCATATGGCTCTGCGCTGAAACGCCCAGGGTGACCGTGAAGGAGAAACAGCTCCCCACGCCGGGCTCCGACTCGACCTGCAGGCTCCCTCCCATCAGTTCTGCCAGACGCTTGACAATGGTAAGGCCCAGCCCGGTGCCGCCGTATTTGCGGGTGATGGAGCTGTCCGCCTGGGTAAAGGGGGAGAAGATGCGCGCGATCTGCCCGGCGTCCATGCCGATACCGGTATCGGTGACCTTGAAGGTGAGGGCTGTCGTGTCCGGCGCGGACGGAGAGGCTGGTGCTACGGAGACCACCACGCTGCCGTGCTCGGTGAACTTTACGGCGTTGCCGGTCAGATTGTTCAGAACCTGCCCCAGCCTGAGGGGGTCACCGACCAGCACCTGAGGGATTTCCGGCGAGACGGCAAACATCACCTCAACCCTTTTTTCTTCTGCCTTCAGGGATATCTGGTCACCCACCCTGTCAAAGACCTCCGACAGATTGAAATCGACCGATTCAAGCTCCAGCTTGCCCGCCTCGATCTTGGAAAAATCGAGCACGTCGTTGATGATGCCGAGCAGAGATTCGGCCGAGGAGTGGATCTTGGTCAGGTAGTCCCGCTGACGTGAATCGAGCCCTGTCTTCAGCGCAAGGTAGGACATGCCGGTGATGGCGTTCATGGGGGTGCGGATCTCGTGACTCATGTTGGCCAGGAATTCGCTTTTGGCGCGGTTGGCAGCCTCGGCTTGCCGGGTCCGCTCGGTCAGCACCAGGTTGAGCTGCTCCAACTTAAACTGCGTCTGCTTGAGTTCGGTGACATCGGAAACCAGCACGAAGAAGCCCCTGACGGTACCGTCAACCGTGTTGGGAATATAATGAGCCCATGTGTACCCCGTTGCACCGCTTGGCTTTACCAGGGTCCGCTCGTAATTTTGCGGTTCTCCTTGCAAGGCTCCACGGATATACGGTTCATTCTTGCCAAACAGCTCTTCTCCCATCAATTCCTGCATGGTAATTCCCGTCATCTGTTCAGGAGTCTTGCTGAACCATTCCAGGTACGACTTATTGGCAAAGTTGCAACGCAGTTCGTCCGTCCAGTACCCCACCATGCCGGGCAGGGCATCGGTGACCGTCTTCAAAAACTGCTCATTTTCAATCAGTTTCGTTTCGGTCAGCTTCCGTTCGGTAATATCGCGGGCCGCGGCATAGATCAGTTTTCCCTCATAGGAATCCGCCCGCCACTCGATCCAGCGGTAGGAACCGTCTTTACAGCGATAGCGGTTGAGAAAATTCAGAACCGGATTACGTTCAGACAACTGCTGCGTGGCAGCCAGTGTCAGTTCAACATCGTCCGGGTGGACGAAGTCCAGAAAATTGGCCCCTTCCAGTTCTTCAAGGGTGTATCCCAGGGTGGTTTCCCAGGAGCGGTTCAACTTCATGAACGTGCCGTCAATTTCGGCAATACAGAGCAGATCCAGGGCCATGCTGAAGAAGCGATCCAATTCTTCGGTCTTTTCCCTGAGCGACAGTTCAATCTGCTTTTGCGGGGATATGTCCCGTATGATTTCTATGGCGCCGACCCGCTTCCCCTCGGCATCAAAGAGCGGCGCTCCCGTTGCCCAGATATGCGCCCCTTTGCCTCCGTACAACGCAGGAGCGAAAGCCTCTGCGCAGAGCAGGTTCCCGGTGCGTTGTATCAGCTGGTAGCGGGTTTCCAGCTCCCTGTCCTTAACGTCGAGCAGATCCAGCAGGTGCGGCCGCCGATCACCATAAAACGGCACCGTGTAGGCATAAACGCCCTCCCCCAGCACCTCCTCCTTGGCGACACCGGTCATTTGCACCACGGCCCTGTTCCAGGCGATCACCCGCTTCTGCTGGTCAAGGACAAAGGTTGCGTCCGGCAGGGAATCGATGATCCCCTCCAGAAGCTGCCGGGATTCGTTGATCTCCAGTGCCAACTGCCGACGGTCAGTCACGTCGCGATTGCTGCCGCGGGCCCCCTGAAACTGACCGGTGCTATCCACAATCGGATGACAGATATGCTCTATCCAGCGCACGCTGCCATCGGCATGGATGATCCTGACAACAGTAGATTCAGCCCCGACAGCGCCGCTCTTAACCTCATGGCGGTGCTCGTTCCAAAGGGCCTGATCATCTGGGTGGACGATGTCTGACAGCAGGCCGGGGTCGGCGTAAAACTCCGCAGCACCGTGGCCGGTGACCCGTAGACAGGAAGGGGAGCAGTAGATGAACTGTCCGTCCGGCGCGATCCAGAATTCCCAGTCGTAGGTGTTGTCTGCAATGATCCGGTACTTTTCCTCCTGCCGCACCAACTGATCGATGGTACTCTGTTCCCGTTTCCTGGCCCTGTAGACTAGCCACAATGCGGCAGTTGTGCTGGCGACCACAAGCAGCACCAGGAATGAAGCCTTGGCGACGTCATGCCACCAGTCGGCAAGATATACCTGCCGTGATACACCGACGATGATGTAGAGAGGGTGATGACCGATCTTTCGAAAGGAAACCAGCCGGGCAATATTGTCCGAACCGGTCGGCGTATAATAGGTTCCCGCTGTGCGCCCCTCTTTAAGCTGCTTTTGCAGCTCTTTCGAGACCTGCCTCTGTCCGGTCCCCTTCCCCGGCGCACCGAGTGCGGGGTGACGTGCAATCAGCCCCATCTGCTGGTCGCGCAACGAGACGACTCCATCCGTGCCAAGATTGATGGCAGCGAACAGCTTGCTGAAGGTATCAAGGGTGACCGATCCGTAGACAACCCCGGCAAAGGAGCCGTCCGGACCGTTGAGCCGCCGGGCGAGGATTACCACCCATTTATGCGAGATGTGCCCCATCACCGGCTTGGAGATGACAACATCTGCCTGGGGATCACTACTGAGGCGGTCGTAGTAATCACGACCGAGCGCCGTTGATTGAAAGCCTGCAGGCAACCCCGTGCCGAATCTGATGCGGCCGTTCGGATCGGCTATCCGCAGCCCGTAAAGCTGGGGCAAACGGCTAAGCTGTCGGTTCATAATACTATTGAGCGTTTTCGTGTTGCTAGCTCCGCCGGCAAGCTGTCGTTCGAATTCATCCTTGACCGTAAGCAGTCCCTGGTCCACTTCTCTGACGGTTCCGGAAATGTTTTGTTCCAGGACCTGGCACAGGTTCTGGGTCGTAACCGCGGCGTCCGCCTCTTACTGGCTGCGATGGTGATACAAGGTCACCGCTGCCAGCGCGATGAGCAGCAGGTTGAACAGCACCGCACTGATGATGAGGCGTCGTATAATTGCCGAACTGGAAAGGGTCGCATAAGAAGTTTCTGACCTACCCGTCATACCGTGATTCTCCCCATTGTCAAAACCTTGACCTCCATGCGCAGGATAGGCATCCGCGCCCTTCTGCAGCAATAACCATACCGGCAGGAACGAGACGCCGTCAAAGCTGTTGTTTATTGGGTTTTGGGAGGCGAGGGACTCTATCCGGGGAGAATTTGAACAATAAAAAAGCCTCACCACAGAGGGCACAGAGGAACACAGAGGAAAGCTTAAAACAATGGCAAAGATTTTTTTTGTTTTAAACGTAAATCAGGTTTTGATTTTCCTCTGTGTACCTCTGTGTACCTCTGTGGTGAGGCTTTATGCTTTGGGTTGTTTGTGATTGGTCGACTGGTGCTGAATAGTTACCTGAAGATCAACGGGGGTTTTTCAAAGCTCTCGGACCATAGTTCCTGCGCAATAGGCGAAAAACCCTACTTGAACTCAGTGGTGTCGGACAATGCTGGAAGGGAGTCAAAACCTTGAACGGCTGGAGTCAGGGCGGGGACGAAAAAAAGGGCAACCCGTCGGTTGCCCCAGCATTAGACAGCCCGGCAGAAAGGGCCGATAGCAGCGGATAGCCATGTCAGATAAAGACTATGTCATCCGGAATATCGGTGATCTTTTCGCCGCCTGCCTCGCTTACGGCGAAGGTGTTCTCGATCCCTATCACTCCCTGGCCGGGAATCACGAACTTGGGCTCGATCGCGATGGTCTGGCCCGCCTGGAGGGCGACCTTGAACCCCTGGGCGATCACCGGGAACTCGTCAAGTTCGAGCCCCACCCCGTGACCGACGAAGCGGGCGTTCTCCCCCGGCCGCCCCATGAAGTAGCTCCCCAGACCCGCCTTTTCCGCCATGTCGGCCGCGCCCAGGAAGAGCTCCTCGCAGATGGCTCCGGGCCTAAGGCTTCGCGCCAGGTAGGACTGGATGGCGATGGAGGTCTCGAAGGCATGCAGGAGCGTTTCGGAAAGGGGGCCCAGTGCGAATACGCGCGTCATGTCGACGATGTAGCCGTCGAAGACCCCGGTGTAGTCGATAAAGACCGGCGAGCTCGCGAGGATCGGCGCGAGTGACGCGCCTTGGGGCATGGCGTTCGAGAGCCCGCGCCCGGTGACCGCGCCGTCGAAGAAGCCGGGGGTCTCCGCGCTTGCGCCGGAGAGCGCCAGCCCCATGAAGAACTCCTGGTGGAAGGCGCGCATCCTGATATACCCCTCGCTCCCCGCCTTCCTGAGCCTGCACTCGAACTCCGCCGCGAGATCGAGCTCCCGCATCCCCGCCCTCAGGAACCCGGGGACCTGGAGGAAAACGGAGCAGGTCTTCCTGCCGCTCTCCCGCATCAGCTCCAGCTCCCACGGGCTCTTGACGGAGCGCAGCTCCCGGTTTACCCCGGAGATGTCTACGAACTCGCGCCCGGCCAGAAGCTTGGCGTAGAAGTTATACTGCTGCACCGGGACCACGTCGAAGGTGATCCCGATCTTTTCGATCTCCGCGCCGAAAAGCGCGGAGAACTCCTTGCTGGACGGGAAGGGGCGGATGTCGGAAATCACCGCCTCCAGTCTGGCGCGGGACAGGCTCTTGCGGACCAGGAGCATCGGTTCGCCCGCCGCCGGGACATAGAGGAGCGAGTTCTGCCTGGTGCCGGCAAAGTAGTAGATGTCGATCGGATAGATGATGAGTGCCGCGTCTATCCCCTTGGCCTGCAACTGCTCCTGCAGCCGCGCGACCCGCCGGGCGGACTCCGCTTTTTCTAGCATGGCACCCCCCAGGTTTCGAAATAGGCGATCTCGGCAAGCTCCTTCCTTGGGCGGGGCTTGGGCTCCTGGTCCGGGTAACCGATCGGCGTGATCCCGATGATCCGGATCCCCTCGGGGATGCCGAGCGCCGCCTTGATGGCCCCCTCGTCGTACCACCCCATCCAGCAGGTGCCAAGGCCCAGGGCGTGGGCCGCCAGGCAGAGATGCTCGAAGGCGATCGCCGTGTCGCCGATGAAGTACTCTATGCCGTTCTCCACCCCGCTCTCCGCGGGATCGGCGCAGACCACGATGACCGAGGGCGCCATCGCGATCGCCTTCTTCCCCGGGTTGTCGTCGGGAAAGGCAGCCAAAAGGCTCGCCTTCTTGGCGGGATCGGTCAGCACCAGAAAGCGCCAGCACTGCATGTTCTTCCAGGACGGCGCCAGCCGCGCCGCGTCGAGCACCTGTTTTATTTTCTCCCGCTCAACGGGGGTATCCTTATATTTCCTGATGCTGCGGCGGTCGCGGATGACCTGGAAAATGTCCATGGCAGCCTCCTTTTGTAGTTTTGTTTTCTCTTGATACACCAATAACGGCGTTTTGTAAATCTACATATTGCGCCGGTACTGTCCTCCCACCTGGTAGAGCGCCCGGGTGATCTCGCCAAGCGAAGCGCACCTGACCGTCTCCATCAGTTCGGCGAAGATGTTGCCGCCGGCTACCGCCACCTCCTGGAGCCGGGAAAGCGCGGCGCTCGCCTCCTTCGCGTGGGCGGCCTGGAAGGCCCGCAGGTTCGCGATCTGCGCGTCCTTCTCCTCGGCCGTGGCGCGCGCCAGCTCGCCCGGGAGCGCGTACCCCTCTTCGCTCGCGCGGGGGCTCAGGAAGGTGTTGACGCCGATGATCGGGAGCTCCCCGCTGTGCTTCTTGTGCTCGTAGAGCATCGATTCGTCCTGGATCTTCGAGCGCTGGTACTGGGTCTCCATGGCGCCCAGCACCCCGCCGCGCGCGTCGATCCGCTCGAACTCAGCCAGGACCGCCTCCTCCACCAGGTCGGTCAGCTCCTCGATGATGAAGGTCCCCTGCAGCGGGTTCTCGTTGCGGGACATGCCGAGTTCCTTGGTGATGATCATCTGCACCGCCATGGCGCGCCGGACCGACGACTCGCTCGGGGTGGTGACCGCCTCGTCGTAGGCGTTGGTGTGCAGCGAGTTGCAGTTGTCCTGCAGCGCCATGAGCGCCTGCAGCGTGGTCCGGATGTCGTTGAAGTCCATCTCCTGGGCGTGCAGCGAGCGGCCAGAGGTCTGGATGTGGTACTTGAGCTTCTGGCTCCGCTCGTCGGCCCCGTACTTGTCACGCATGACGACCGCCCAGATGCGCCGCGCCACCCGGCCGATCACCGAGTACTCCGGGTCGAGGCCGTTACTGAAGAAGAAGGAGAGGTTCGCCGCGAAGTCGTCGATCTTCATGCCGCGCGACAGGTAGTACTCCACGTAGGTGAAGCCGTTGGAGAGCGTGAAGGCGAGCTGGCTGATCGGGTTGGCCCCCGCCTCCGCGATGTGGTAGCCGCTGATGGAGACGGAGTAGTAGTTCCTGATCCCGCAATCGATGAAGTACTGCTGGATGTCCCCCATCATCTTGAGCGCGAATTCGGTGGAGAAGATGCAGGTGTTCTGCCCCTGGTCCTCCTTGAGGATGTCCGCCTGCACCGTGCCGCGCACGCTCGTGAGGGTGCGGCTCCTGATCTCGCCATACTCCTTTTCCGAGGGCTCACGGGCGTTTTCACCCCGGAAACGGTCGACCTGCTGATCGATCGCCGCGTTGAAGAACATGGCGAGCATCATGGGCGCCGGGCCGTTGACGGTGATGGAGACGCTCGTCGAGGGGGCGCAGAGGTCGAAGCCGGCGTAGAGCTTCTTCATGTCCTCGACCGTGCAGATGGAGACGCCGCTCTCCCCCACCTTGCCGTAGACGTCGGGCGGGAAGTCCGGGTCCTCGCCGTACAGGGTGACGCTGTCGAACGCCGTGGAGAGCCTTTTCGCGCCGTCATCCTCGCACAGGTAATGGAAGCGCCTGTTGGTCCGCTCCGGGGTCCCCTCGCCGGCGAACTGCCGCTTGGGATCCTCCTCGACCCGCTTGAACGGGAACACCCCGGCGGTGTAGGGGAAGAAGCCGGGGAGGTTTTCCTTCAGGCTCCACTTGACGATCTCGCCCCAGTCCTCGAAATCGGGTACGCAGACCCGGGGGATCCGGGTGCCGGAGAGCGTCTCGGTGTAGAGGGCGGTCCGGATCTCCTTGTCCCGGATCCGGGTCACCAGCTCCTGCTGCCGGTAGGAGCGCTTCAGTTCCGGCCAGCGGGCCAGGATGCCGCGCGGCTCCTCGCCCAGCCTGGAGCCGACGCTGCCGATCAACCCGTCGACCTCGGCCGCGGCGGCCCCCTTTCGGTCCAGAAGCGCCCGGGTCCCCTCCAGCTGGAACAGCGTCCGCGCCACCCGCGCCTGCTCCTGCGCGGCCTTGCGGTAACCGCGCGCCGCCTGGACCACCTCGCCGAGGTAATGGATCCGGTCCGGCGGGATGATGTACTGCTTCAGGCTCTGCTTCTCCACGACCTTGAGCGCGGAGAGCCACCCCGGCCCGCCCTTGCGGTTCAGCTGGTCCAGGATGGCGAGGTAGAGGACGTTGGTGCCGGGGTCGTTGAACTGGGAGGCGATGGTGCCGAAGACCGGGACCTCGCTGTCGGGAGCCTCGAACAGGGCGCGGTTGCGGCGGTACTGCTTGCGGACGTTCCGAAGCGCGTCCTCCGCCCCCCTCCTCTCGAACTTGTTGATCGCCACCACGTCGGCGAAGTCGAGCATGTCGATCTTCTCCAGCTGGGTGGGGGCGCCGAACTCGCAGGTCATCACGTAGAGCGAGACGTCGCAGATCCCGACCACGCCGGCGTCCCCCTGCCCGATCCCCGAGGTCTCCACGATCACCAGGTCGAAGCCGGCCGCGCGGACCACGTCGATGGCGTCTCTGATGGCCGCCGAGAGCTCGCTTTTCGAGTCGCGGGTGGCGAGCGAGCGCATGTAGACCCGGTCCGTGTTGATGGAGTTCATCCTGATCCGGTCGCCCAGAAGTGCCCCGCCGGTGCGCTGCCGGGACGGGTCGACCGCCAGGATGGCGACGCTCTGCCCCGGGAAGTCGTTCATGAAGCGGCGCACCAGCTCGTCGGTGATCGAGCTCTTACCCGCGCCGCCGGTGCCGGTGACGCCCAGCACCGGGATCTTCTTCCCCATGGCGCGGATGCGCTCCCGGACGGTCCCGTAGCCGTCGTTCCCCTCATGAACCGCGTGCTCGGCGAGCGTGATCAGCGTGTTGACCGCCCTGATGTCCCGGCCGGCAAGCCTGCCGATCTCCTCCTCGATGTCGCGCCCCGGCGAGAAATCGCAGGTCTCCAGCATCAGGTTGATCATCCCCTGCAGCCCCATGCGCCGGCCGTCCTCGGGCGAGAAGATCTTGGAGACCCCGAACCCCTCGATCTCGCGGATCTCGTCCGGAACGATCACGCCCCCCCCGCCGCCGAAGACCCGGATGTGGGAGGCGCCGCGCTCGGCCAGGGAATCGCGGATGTACTTGAAGAACGGGACGTGCCCCCCCTGGTAGCAGCTGACCGCGATCCCCTGGGCGTCCTCCTGGATTGCCGCGGTGACGATCTCCTCAACCGAGCGGTTATGCCCGAGGTGGATCACCTCGGCGCCCGAAGCCTGGAGCATGCGGCGGATGATGTTGGTCGCCGCGTCATGGCCGTCGAAAAGGCTCGTCGCCGTGACAAAGCGCACCTTGTGATTGGTCTGATATATTTCCGGCATGGCGGTATGCATACGGGCTCTCCTGTCGTGATGCTGTCGTGATGCTGGCGTAAGGTGCAACCTAAAGGCCCCGGGCCCCGATTTGCTCCGAGTCGGCGGTCCGGCTACCCCGCCAGGGTGAACTCCCAGGCGCACCAGAATTGCTGCGGGTGGTTGTCCGGAGGGCAGGCGATGCAGCGCGTCTGAAAGCGTGGATCGACCGCCCGGGCGAACTCGGCGTATTCCACGATCCCGACCGTCTTGCAGGGGAAATCCGGCAGCCCCTTTCTCTTTCTGGCCGACTGGACCCGGCACTCCGTCATCCTGAAGACGATGCGCTCCTCTGTTTGCTCGATCACGTCCTGCAGGTTGAGCCTGGCATAGAGCCGGTGCTTCAGGCACTCGACCAGAGCGGCGACCCCGCCCCCCGGTTTGAGCGAGAGCCGCTCCATGATCCTTTTTGCCTCGATGACGGTGAAATGGCGCCACGCCTCGGTGTCCGCATCGATGGCGACGTCGATCCCGTAGCGGCTCTCCACCGCCTGAAACCAGAGGCCGTCGTGGGCGAGCCAGTTCTTGGCGTCGTCCACGATGATCCGGATCAGCTCCTCGCGGCTCAGGTCGTTCAGCAGCTGTAAGCCGGCGTCTCCGGGCGCCTCCGGAGCGGTTGCGTAGCGTTGCAGCTCGTAAGAATCGGTCATGGCTCTCCCCCTCAGGTGCTGCGGAAAAAAATACGGCTCCCCCTCACGCGGCGCGAGGGGGAGCCAAGTTTAGTGGCTGGTTGCCTTTGAGATGCCGAGGCCGGTGATCTGGCGCACCTCGACCTCGTCGAACATCTCCTCGGCCCGCTTGTTGCGGAACAGCAGGGTGCCGAGAATCGCGGCGATAAACCCGAGCGGAACGGAGACGATCCCGGGATTCTTGAGTGCAAAGATCGGCGCCGTGAGCCCCACCATGGAGGTCCCGCCGTTATTCTTGCTGAAATCGCCCCGCGCCTTTTCCAGGGCCGTCAGGTCCTTCTGCGCCAGCGTGGCGCCCTCCGAGAGCTTCTTCTCGAGCGTAACGACGGCCTTCTTGGCATCGTCGGCGATCTTCTGCGGGTAGGTCATAACCGGGGAGATCACGACGAGGGAGAGTGCCGAGAGGGTACCGACCAAAAGCGCCGAGATGACGCCCGCCGTATTGAAGCGGCGCCAGAACAGCGAGAGCATGATCGCCGGGAAGTTGCCGGATGCGGCGACGGCAAAGGCGAGCGCCACGAGCGCCACGACGTTCTCCTTCTCCGCCATGAGCCCCATGATGATGGCGCAGATGCCGACAAAGAGCGAGGTGATGCGCGCCACCTTGACCTGGGTATGCTGGTCGGCCTTGCCGTCCATGATGATGTTCACGTAGACGTCGTGGGCGATAGCCGCAGAGGCCGCCAGCACCAGTCCGGAGACAACCGCGAGGATGGTGGCGAAGGCGACGGCGCAGATGAAGGCGAGGAACATGTCGCCGCCGATGGAACCGGCGCCGCCGCCGAGGCTCTGGGCCAGAAGGAGGGTCGCCATGTTGCCACCCTTGTCGACCGAGCTGATCAGTTGCGGGGTGAGGTAGAGCGCGGCGCCAAAGCCTATCAGGTTGATCAGGAAGAAGAAGGTGCTGTTGATGAAGAGGGCGATGACGATGGACTTACGCGCCTCCTTGGCGTTGGGCACCGTGAAGAAGCGCATCAGGATGTGGGGCAGGCCCGCCGCGCCGAGCGCCCAGGCGATGCCGAGAGAGATCTGGTCCAGCGGGCTCTTCAGGAAGAGCCCCGGCTCCATGAAACGCTGGCCGTAATCGAAGCCCGGCTTGGGAAGCGCGTCCTTCAGGACGACCATCCGGACATGGTCCTGGATATTCTGGTTGGCGACGATGTCGGTAAAAAACTGCACCGGGTTCATCCCCGACTTCATCATGACCAGCAGGGCGAGAACCACGGTCCCGGTCATAAGCAGGCTCGCCTTGATGATCTGCACCCAGGTGGTCGCCTTCATCCCGCCGAAGACCACGTAGGCGACCATCAGCACCCCGACCCCGATGACGGAGACCCGGTAGGGGATGTCGAGGAGCACCTGCATCAGTTTGCCGGCGCCCACCATCTGAGCGATCAGGTAGAAAAGGGAGACCGTAACGGTCGATACGGCTGCCACGGCGCGCACCGGCTTGGGAGCGGCACGGAAGGAGAGGATGTCGCCGAGGGTGAACTTGCCGGCATTGCGGCACGGCTCCGCCACGACCAGAAGAATGGCGATGAAGGAGAACATCGGCCCCACCGCGTACATGAAGCCGTCGATGCCATACAGGGATATCAGGCCGCTCATGCCGAGAAAGGAGGCCGCCGACATGTAGTCGCCAGCTATGGCCCAGCCGTTCTGCAGCCCGGTGATCTCACCGCCCGCCGTGTAGAAATCGGCCGCCGACTTGGTGTTTTTCGCCGCCCAGACGACGACGCAAAGGGTAATGCCGATGATGGTGAGGAACATGGTGATGGTGATGGAGCGGTTCGGCTTCACCTTGGTGGCGAGGGGAGCGGCGCTCTTCGCTGCCACGGCTCCCGGTACGGGCGCGGCCTGTGCCGCGGCCGACGCGGCTGCCGGTGCCTGAGCCTTATCGGCCCCGGCAACGGTCGCGGCGGAGGGAAGAGGCTTGGCGGGTTCCGCTGCGAAACCGGCGCTACTGAGAATAATCATGAACATTGCGGCCAGAAGACTCTTGATAAACATGTGCGCTCCCCCTATTGGACTTCTACGACAAGTTTATCGGTCGGGCGACCGGCCAGGCGGCTGGACTCTTTGCGGACAGCTTTGCAGCCATGAATTTCATCGATGAGTTCTTCGGTCAGCCGATCGAAGTCTCTGTTAGCCACCTTGGTGTAATAGATGGCAACGAAAAAAGCGACGACGAACTGGGACAGGATGAACAGATAACCGAAGTTGATGGCGCCAATGATCTTGATCTTGAACAACTCGGGGAAGTACCCTGCGACAATAGGCAACGAAAAGTAAAAGACTGTTGCTGCGATCCACCATCCAAACAGAAACACCCGTTTCCTGCGCTTTAACTCAAGATATCTCGGGTTACGCGCAATTTCGCTCCAATTGTAGCTTTGTGTCTCCATACCCCCCCCTTGTCCTTGATGTCCTGCGTTAGCCTGCTTCCCCGCGCCTCTGCTCCTCGTGCTGTCCGCCTTCCAGCTGAAGACCGTCACGGCCACCTCGCCAGGGCAGGGGTGACATTCGGCAAACCCGGAAATCGTCAAACAGCGTCACAATTTTACAATTCTCACTGGTGATGAGTTATCACAATCCGGCCCCGAGGGAGCCGCAACTCCGTATCTATCGCTAAAGCGAGATGGGGAGATTTGCAACAGCCGGCTTAAGACCGGGAGATAACGGGGATTCCGCAACCAGTCCGGCGTGAAAGTAGATTATATCGCGTTTACGTTTATGTCAAGCATTTATAGAACGACTTTATGTTAATCTCGAAAGGGACTGAACAACCCTGTTTCACGGCAGGTTGCGGGCCGCACGGGACCGAAAGCGATTGACAGCAGGGCCGCCTTGTTTTAAGTTATTAAAAAACTAACGTAAAGGGAAGCCCATGGACGATTTGAAGGAAGGAGAAGAAATAACGCCGATCGGAGACCTGGCGATAGCGCTCGGGCTCACCACTCGGACCATCCGCTACTGGGAAGAGGTAGGGATCATCCAGAGCGTGCAGAGAAGCGACGGGGCGACGCGGGGATTCACCCCCTACTTCGTGCGGCGCATAAAGTTCATCATAAAGCTGAAGGAACTGGGCCTTACCATCAAGGAGATGCAGGATCTCTACGTCGCCTACGGCGAGGCGAAGCAGACCGAGCGCATGGTTCCCCGCCTGGTGGAGATCCTCGACGAGCATATCGACAAGATCGATGAAAAGATGTCCAAGCTCGCCTCGCTCAGGAAGGAAATCGTCTCCTACCGGCAGCAAGTGGCGACAAAATTCGGCCCCAACCTGGGGCGCTAGCCCGGCACGTCCCCCGGATGCACCCCGCCTTTGCAAAGACCATCTCCCCTCAGGCCTCGAGGTAAGCCCTCCCTTCCCCGGGAGGCGCTTGCCGGCGGCACCCGAACCTGCTATACCTTGCGGCATGGAATTCATCGCAGATCTCCACATCCACTCCCGCTTTTCCATCGCCACCAGCCGGGACCTCACGCCGGAAAACCTCTGGAAGTGGGGGCAGCTCAAGGGTATCCGGGTCATCGGAACCGGCGACTGCACCCATCCCGGCTGGCTCGGCGAGCTCGAAGCAAAGCTTGCGCGCTCCGAGAGCGGCCTTCTTACCCTGCGGGACCGTCCGCATGGCGCTGGGGTCCCGGAGCGCTGCAGCTCGGAAGTCTCCTTCCTGCTCTCGGGCGAGATCAGCTGCATCTACAAGAAGGCGGGGAGAACGAGGAAGGTGCACTGCCTGGTGTACCTGCCGGACTTCGCCGCGGCGCGCCGGCTGAACTGCGCCCTCGCCCGCATCGGGAGCATCACCTCGGACGGCAGGCCGATCCTGAAGCTCGACGCCAAGGATCTGCTTCAGATGGTGCTGGAGGCGTCCCCCTTTGCCATGCTGATCCCCGCCCACGCCTGGACGCCGCACTTCTCCGTCTTCGGCGCGGTCTCGGGGTTCGACTCCCTCTCGGAATGCTTCGATGAACTCGCTCCGGAGATCCGCGCGCTGGAGACGGGACTCTCCTCGGACCCGGCCATGAACTGGCGCCTGTCGGCCCTGGACGGCATCACGCTGGTCTCCAACTCCGACGCGCACTCCCCCGCCAAACTGGGACGCGAGGCGACCGTGTTCGACACGGAACTCTCCTACCAGGGGATCTTTTCCGGGATCAGTAGCGGCCGGGGTGTCGCCTCCACCATCGAGTTCTTCCCGGAGCAGGGGAAGTACCACGCCGACGGCCATCGGGGGTGCGGTGTGCGGCTCACCCCGGCGCAAACCATAGCTGCCGGCTACCGCTGCCCGGCCTGCGGGGGGAAGGTGACGGTCGGGGTGTTGCACAGGGTGGAACTGCTTGCGGACCGGGCGCCGGGGGCGAGACCGCCGGGCGCCCCCCCCTTTCGGTCCGTGATCCCGCTTTTGGACCTGATCGGGTGTGCATTGCGGGTGGGGACCGTTTCCAAGAAGGCGCAGGCGCTCTACTTCAACCTGTTGCAGCAGATCGGGAGCGAATTCCATATCCTTTTGCAGGCGCCGCTCGACGCCATCAGCGAGGCCTCGTCGGCAACCCTCGCCCGTGCCATAGGCGAGATGCGGTCGGGCGAGGTAAACATCGATCCCGGATACGACGGCAAGTACGGAACGGTCACCCCGATGCACGAGCTGATTTTGTAATTCAGGTCAACGATTGGGACACCGTAGGAGGGAGGACTTTATTGTATTGTAGGATGAGATTTATGCTGAATAGTTACCAATCCTGTAGAGACGCATTGCATGCGTCTCGGGATGTATTGATGCCGCCAGGGGGGTGAAAAGACAGAGACGCATGCAATGCGTCTCTACCAACCTCCTTGTGCACCAAGAGGGTGCCTCCTGTAGGGGCGACCCACCGGGTCGCCCCTACAGTGTTGAGGTCGAGCTAAAGATATTCAATCCTGTAGAGACGCATTGCATGCGTCTCAGCACTGTAGCAATCGCCAAGACTATGGTTCTCGCGGAGCTGGCTCTACTGGGTTAAGGAGACGCATGCAATGCGTCTCTACGCACGGAAGGAACGTCCGCATGCTTATTCAATTTGACGAGAAAGAGCTGGCGGGAAAACCCGCCAGCTCTTTTTAAGTCGTGAAGAAATTGAACTTCAGGCAACTACTTCAGCAACTGCTCGATCTTCTTGGTGTCGGCACCCACCACCTGCTCCCCCTTGATGAAGAAAGTCGGCGTTCCCTGGATCCCCATCTTTTTGGCCCAAACCATGTGCTCCTGGGCCACAGCCTTTACCGCCCCGGTGGCAGGCTTTGCCGAGGCGGGAATTTCCTGTCCGAGCATCATGGCATCATAGGCCGCGGCCTTGTTGTCAGCGCCGAGAATGTACTCGATCTTGGTGATGGCCGCGGGATGTGCCAGCGGCGCAAAAAACACGTACCTCGTGACGTCTGTCCTCTTGGTGAAAAACTCGGATGCTTTCCTGCAGTATGGGCAGTCCGGATCGGTGAACTCGATGACGACGGTCTTGCCGTCACCGATCTTGACCGCCTTGTCCAGGGGAAGATCCTTGACCAGCTGGGAGGCATGAGCACTCTTTTGGGTCGCAAGGGCACTCTTGCGCTCTGCAGTCCGGCTCTTCAGGTCCTTCCCTACCAGGTCACCGACGAGGATCAGATCCTTCGCTGGATAGTAGTAAAAAATATTCTGCCCGGCAACCACCTCGTACAGTCCGGGTATTTCACTGGGAGAGATACTGTCGAAATCAATGGTGGGAAAGGTTGCACGCAAGGAAACCTCAGGCTTGACAACAGCCGAGGCAGCGGATGACACTGCTGCAAGTCCGAGCAACATGGCTCCTGCCAAAAGACTTGCCACAAAACTCCTTTTAAAAGACATAATAACAGCCTCCAATTGAGATATTCCAGCCTGTCCGGGCCGGATGACGGTAATTTTAGCACATTTTTCAAGAGAATACCCGATCAGAGAGACAATTGCCTGTCTAAATTTGTCCCGAACTCCGACTGCAGGATGGAGGAGATCAGGTACGGAGCAGCGCATCGAAGGCGGTTGCAGCGGCGCCCAGCACTCCGGCATCGTCACCCAGTTCACCCTTGATCAGTTGAACCCTTTCTCTGGGGATGACGAAGGCGCGGGCCAGTATCTCTCTGCGCATGGCAGCGGCCACCAGCTCGAAGCTTTCAGCGACGCCGCCGCCCAGGATGATCGCCTCCAGGTTGAGCAGATTGACGACCCCGGCGGCCGCGATGCCGAGGTAGGCGCCGGCCTGCTCGAAGATGGCGCAGGCCTGTGGATCGCCCTTCAGGGCGAGTGCCGCAACCGCAGCCGCGCCGTATTCGCCCGCCCCGGTGCAGAGCCCGCACCGTGAGGCTGAGGCCGCGATGGCCGTGGCGGAGCCGTACTGCTCCAGGCACCCCCGGTTGCCGCAACCGCACAGGCGGCCGTTCGGCTCTACCGTGATATGGCCGAACTCTCCGGCTACGCCGTCGATCCCGGTCCAGAGCCTGCCGTCCAGGATGAGACCGGCTCCGACCCCGGTCCCGAGCGTCAGCATGAGCGAGGAGGCGTAGGGGCGCCCCGCTCCGAAGCGCTGCTCGCCGACGGCGCTGGCGTTGGCGTCGTTGAGTGCTACCACCGGCAGTCTGATCCGGGCCGAAACGGCCTGCGCCAGATTGAGCCCTTCCAGCGGTAACAGGTTCACGCTGGAGCGCAGCACCCCGTCGTTCGACAATAGCCCCGGCACACCGAGGCCCACCGCGACCACCCTCTTGCCCTGCGCACCGGCTTCGCTTTCCAGCCGGGTCAGGAGAGCGACGAGCCGCTCCAGAAAAGCGGCGCGCCCGGACCCGATAGCCGTGGCCACGCTTTCCCGCCTGAGCACCACCCCGTCCGGGGTGACCAGGGCGCAGCGCAGGTTGGTCCCACCCACATCGACCCCGAGACAGACACTCTCCATCAGGCCACCTCCCCGGCTGCCGCAAAATAGGGGAGCAGCCGGTCATAGGTTGCCAGGAGCGCCTCGGGGACCACCCGGATGTCGGCAACCACGCATATGAAGTTGTTATCTCCCTTCCAGCGCGGGACGACATGCAGATGCAGATGGTCCTCAATCCCTGCGCCGGCCGCCTTGCCGAGGTTGATGCCGATGTTGAACCCCTCGGGTGCAGAGCTGCGGGCCAGGACGTTCCGGCACATGGTGACGGTCCTGAACAGCTCCAGCATCTCGGCGTCGGAGAGCGACTCGAGATCCACCGTGTGCCGTTTGGGAGCGACCATCAGGTGACCGTTCGTATAAGGGTAGCGGTTCAGCATGACCAGCGTCAGGGGGTTGTCCTGCAGCACGAGCCGATCCCTGTCGCTCCCTTCCTGGCAGAAGATGCAGCCGGCAGGCTTTTCCTGCACGAGGTAGTCAATCCTCCATGGCGCCCAGAGCCTCTCCATATACTCCTCCCGTTCCGCCCCGTTCTCTGGGCGGAGACCTGACGGATCAGGTTAGAAGCGAATTATCAACCAAAACCGTTCATTTTACAACCGCCCGCTGCGCATAATTTTAAAACAGCTGTTCTATTTTGGGGAAAAATCTTGACACAGCAGGTACGATAGGTTTATTAATCCGTAAGCACTCACCTTGAACCCACCTTTCTTCATGTTATAATTAGCCGGCCTTAAACACCTTGTCCTTATTGTTAAACAATTATTCCTTTCCCGATAGTATCAGACGGGTCTTCTGCTCTCCCGCATGGAGGAGAGCGTCCGCATGAGCACAATACAATAATTCTCAGGAGGCAGCAATGACGAAGAAAATGGACGCACTTGAATACCACTCATCCGGCCGCAAAGGGAAGATCGAGGTGATCTCCTCAAAGCCGTGCCTTACTTCCCGCGATCTCTCACTTGCCTATACGCCGGGTGTTGCAGAGCCCTGCCTCGAGATAGAAAAAAACCCGGAAGACGCCTACAAATATACAGCAAAAGGGAACCTGGTTGCCGTCGTGTCGAACGGTACCGCGGTGCTCGGTCTCGGCAACATAGGCGCCATGGCGGGGAAACCGGTCATGGAAGGCAAAGGTGTGCTCTTCAAGCGCTTCGCCGACGTGGACGTCTTCGACCTTGAGGTGAACTCAGAAAACCCGGACGACATCATCAAGGTGGTCCAGCTGCTGGAGCCGACCTTCGGCGGCATCAACCTCGAGGACATCAAGGCGCCGGAATGCTTCTACATCGAGGAGGAGCTGAAGAAGACCATGAACATCCCGGTCTTCCACGACGACCAGCACGGCACCGCGATCATCTCTTCGGCAGCGCTCATCAACGCCCTGATGCTGGTGAACAAGAAAATCGAGAACATCAGAATGGTCGTCAACGGTGCCGGCGCGGCCGGCGTCGCCTGCGCCAACCTCGCCATCTCCCTGGGCGCCCAGCAGAAGAACGTCTTCATGTGCGACACCAAAGGGGTCATCTTCAAGGGGCGCACGGAAGGGATGAACCCGTACAAGGAGCGCCTCGCCGTCGACACCGAGCTGCGCACCCTCGACGAGGCTATGCGCGGCGCCGACGTCTTCATCGGCGTCTCCGCCAAGGGCGCCGTGACACCGCAGATGGTGCGCGAAATGGCAAAGGATCCGATCATCATGGCGATGGCCAACCCGGACCCCGAGATCACCCCCGAAGAGGCGCTCGCCGTCCGCAGCGACGTGATCATGGCTACCGGGCGGTCCGACTACCCCAACCAGGTCAACAACGTGCTCGGCTTCCCGTTCATCTTCCGCGGCGCGCTCGACGTGCGTGCCAGCACCATCAACGAGGAGATGAAGAAGGCGGCGGTCTTCGCCCTTGCGGAACTTGCCCGTGAGGACTGCCCGGACTCGGTCTGCCGCGCCTACGGCAACGAGAAGTTCTCCTTCGGCCGCAACTACATCATTCCGAAGCCGTTCGACCCGAGAGCCCTGTTGCGGGTGGCGCCTGCTGTTGCGAAGGCGGCCATGGATTCCGGCGTGGCACGCATGCCGATCGAGGACATGGACAAGTACACCGAGTCGCTGGAAGCGCTGCAGGGCAAGGCCAAAGAGACCATGCGCCTCATCATAAACAAGGCCAAGTGCGACCCCAAGAAGATCGTCTTCCCGGAAGGCGACAACGAGAAAATCCTGAAGGCGGCCTATGCCATCATCGAGGAGGGGATCGCCCAGCCGATCCTGATCGGGAGCAGGAAGAAGGTGCTGGAAAAGATGGCGGAACTGGGGCTGCATGACCTGAACGTGACCATCATCGATCCGGAGGATTCGGAGCTGACCGAAGGGTATGCCCAGGAGTTGTACCGTCTGCGCCAGCGCAAGGGTGTCACCCTCTCCGAGGCGCGCCGCATCGTGCGCCGCAAATCGCGGAACCACTTCGGCTCCATGATGGTGCACATGGGGGACGCCGACACGCTCCTCTCCGGCATCGACTCCCACTACCCGGATACCATCAGGCCCGCCCTTGAGGTGATCGGCAGACAGCCGCAGCTCTCCGGCGTCCACGGCATGTACATGATGATCTTCAAGAAGGGGATCGTCTTTCTTGCCGACACCACGGTGGAGATCGAACCGACCGCCGAGGAACTGGCCGAAACAGCCATACTGGCTGCCGAAAAGGTACGGCTTTTGGACATAGAGCCGCGCGTCGCCATGCTTTCCTTCGCCAACTTCGGTTCCGTGAACCACCCCCTGGCCATCAAGGTGAAGAGAGCGGTAGAACTCGTGAAGCAGAAGGCGCCCGATCTCGAGATCGACGGCGAGATGCAGGCCGATACGGCAGTCACCCCCGAGCTGTTGGCGAACTACCCGTTTTCCAGCCTGACCGGCCCCGCCAACATCCTGATCTTCCCGGACCTCAACTCCGGGAACATCTGCTACAAGCTGCTGCACCGCCTGGGGGGAGCCGAGGCGATCGGCCCGATCCTGATGGGGATGAAAAAGCCCGTCCATGTACTGCAGCGTGGCGACGACGTCTCCAACATCCTCAATATGGCGGCAATCGCCGTCGTGGACGCGCAGAGCGTATAGTTTATTTAGTTTTTTCGCAAGTTGAGCTGCACCTCGAAAGGGACCCGGAAACGGGTCCCTTTTTGTTTTCCCATGGCAGTCAGAGGTTTCTTTTGATTGTCATTTCTGCCGGGAATTTGCTATAGATAGGTGCAATAAACTCACTGCCGCAGTATCGGGCAAGGGGAAGGCGGTCATTCCGATGGAAGAAGCAATGCAGCCGCTCGAAGCGGATCAACAGATCAGATTCAACAAACTGCTTGTGCTTGGTGCCGCTGCCTCAGTCATACTGCACCTGGCCTGCACTATCGCCCTATTCATCCTGCCCCAGGGCTCGCCGGCCACAACTTCTTCCGTTACCTATATCGATCTCGGCGCGCCACTGCAACCCGCCCCCGCGGTCGTTCCCTCCGCGGTCGTTCCCCCCATGGTCGTTCCACCAAAGGAGGCGACTCCGCAGGAGGTTGCCCAGGAACCCGAAACGACTCAGGTTCCCGAGCCCCTGCCACAGGTTCAACAAACTAAGGCGATGCCGGACCAGGCTGCTGCGCCTCAGGAGACAAGGACGGAGGAGCAACGGCCACATACGACGATCGGGCTGGGGCTAACCAAAGGGTACTTCAAAGGTCTGGGAGACGGAGAAACGCTGCGCGAGGGAATTAAGGGATACTACCTGGAGATGCTGCAGGGGATCAACGAAAAGTGGTGGTTGGACCAGCAGTTGGACAAAAAAAGAATCGCTCCCGTCGTGGCTACCATTACGGTGGCCAGAAACGGCGACATCGTTGGCAGCCGGATACTGAAGGGATCAGGTAATCTGCGCTACGACAAGGCGGTGCTGGCAGCGCTCGTCGCGGCAAGCCCGCTCCCCCCGCTCCCTGCCAGCTATGTGGGAGATTTTTTCGAGGCGCCCATCCGTCTGGTCCCGCCGCTTAATCTCATGGCCTGGTAAGGCTCAACATCAATCCTCCTCCAGTTCCAGTTCGATGATATCCAGCGGTTCTTCTCCAGCCAGAGAGGAGAGCTTGTGCGCCACGTCGTGGAAAGAGGGATTGACTCCGTGCACCTCACGATAGAGGCTGATCGCTCCATCCAGATCCCCCGTTGCTTCAAAGAGAAAAGCCAGCTCATAGCTGAGGCTCATCCGCTCCTCGACGGAAAGCACCTCCAGGGCGCGCCCCTGCTGCAATAAATCCTCGGACTTGCCGGGTTCACCCTTATCACGGTAGCAGATGGCCTGCAGGGTCAGGCAGTCAAGCCGGCGCCGAGGATTCCCCGCGGCGGCAGCGAATTCCTTGATGGCGTCATCATAACGCCCCATCTCCTTGAAGGCGATGCCCAAATCGTAGCGCGATTCAAGTTCCTCCAGATCAATCGCTTCAGCGGGACTTGCCGAGTCGGGAAAGATCTCTTGCCAGCCGCGTAACTGCCGCGGAGCCGGAGATTGCATCTCTTTTCCCGCCTCTGCTGTCTCTGCTGTCTCTGCTGTCTCTGCTGTTTCTGCTGTTTCTGCTTCTTCTGCTTCTTCTGCTTCTTCTGCTTCTTCTGCTTCTTCTGCTTCTTCTGCTTCTTCTGCTTCTTCTGCTTCTTCTGCTTCTTCTGCTTCTTCG
>Ga0209125_1000220_pt1 | contig 89832 bp, 66 predicted proteins | sample BarGraIncub1131A_FD_184503 | JGI IMG/M metagenome (GOLD analysis project Ga0209125, IMG submission 184503) | Arctic peat soil microbial communities from Barrow, Alaska - Barrow Graham LP Incubations 11-31A (SPAdes) (version 2) | ecosystem: Environmental > Terrestrial > Soil > Wetlands > Peat...
GCAGATTTATAAACATCGGTAACTCCTGTTTTTGACAGAATCGCAAAATCACCGGCGACACCAAGATTTACACCTGCCAACGACCCACTATTCGGAGGTAGTTCAGCTGATTTTAAACCAGAAGATGTAACGGCAGCAGCCTTTAAACCAGAAGATATAACGGCAGCTGACTTTAATGACATATCGGATGATCCATTATCCAAAGCTGTATTGCATCCCGAAATTAAAACAACCAATAGCATTGCTATGATTGGTGATACTTTTTTAAGTTTCATTAATTTATTTTAATTTGTGACAACATTATCACATCATAAAGGTGAGCCCTTTAATTTAGGAAGATGTTGCAACATTCCGGAAAAAATTTGCAAAATTCACACCCTTTCACTACATAGTCGAAAGCCCGGTGATGCATACAGTCTACTGCAACTTCAATTTTATCCTGAGAGGATAACATCACAACGGGAATATCCTGATTGAAGGCTTTTATTTTATCCAAAGTTTCTATTCCGCTCATCGCGGTCGCTTCAATTCCGTCAAGGTAATAAAATTAAAGTGCCATTTGAAATCGGGCCTGATGTTTTGTATATGCATAGTGAGCCGGAGCAATCGGAATCGATCTTGGGTATTGGCAAGTTGATTCGTGAATCCAGGAGGCGGAGTGGAATGTCTCAACAGGAATTGGCTTTAGTCAGTGGTACGTCACGAACGTATATTTCCAGAATTGAAAACAACAGGTCTGATATTGAATTGGATACGCTGCGAAAGATTATTGAAACGGGTTTGGGAAAGAAGTTGGAAATTAAAATCATATAAAAGTTTGCAAGACCAATGGTAGACCATGTGTGAATGATGTAATTATTTTCCAAAATGATGTGACATTTTCCATCAGTAACATACACACCTTTGTACATTTAACTGTTCTTTGAAATGATCGTTAACAACGATGTCAAAGATCATAGTATTTACCAGCTGTCACTCCATTTGTTTTTAAGTGGACAGCAACGAACTTGTATGTACAAATGAAAATGAACTACCCAATTGCAGATCCTCATACTTTTTCGGTAAAAGAAATTCTAACAGCGCTTCAAACGGATTCTGTTGCGGGGATAAGCCAGAAGGAAGCCGATAAACGAACACAGGCGTTTGGCCTGAATGTGTATAAGGCGCAGAAGCAGAAAAGCATTTTACTAATGATGCTGCTGCAATTTAAAAGCCCGATTGTCTATTTGTTGTTTTTTGCCGTAGCGGTTACGCTTTATTTTCAAGATTATATTGAATCGATTGCCATACTGGCGGTGATTTTCATCAATGCCATCATTGGATTTTTCATGGAGCTTCAGGCTCGTAATTCGATGAATGCGCTTAGGGAAATGGACGTGATTCATTCAAGGGTTATTCGGGATGGGACAATTCAGGAGATACCCTCTGAAAAGATCGTGCCGGGTGATGTAATCGTGTTGGAGGCTGGCGATGTGATACCTGGAGATGCACGTATTGTTGAATCCAATCAGTTGCAGTGTGATGAATCCGCGCTGACTGGTGAGTCGCTTCCTTCGGAAAAGAATACAGAAAAGCTTTCAAAAGACACGATGCTTGGAGATCAATTCAATATGGTGTTTAAAGGTACTTCTGTAACGAATGGGAACGGGAAAGCAGTGGTTACTGGTATTGCTGAACAGACGCAATTGGGCACCATCACTTCGTTGGTGGAGAATTCCCAAGAAACTGAGACACCGTTGGATAAAAAAATAAGTGTTCTAAGTAAAAAGCTGATATGGATAACATTGGGGATGACAAGCCTATTTGCCATCACCGGGATTATTCAGGGGAATAATTGGGTCTTGATTTTAGAAACTTCCATCGCTTTGGCTGTGGCTGCTTTTCCGGAGGGGCTACCCATTGTTGTTACAGTGGCTATGGCTTATGGAATGCTTTTGATGGCTAAGCGAAACGCTATCGTTAAAAAATTGTCGGCGGTAGAAACATTGGGAAGTGCCAATGTGATTTTAACGGATAAAACAGGCACGTTAACTGAGAATAAAATATACGTAGATTCTTTTTCCTTTCCCGAAGAAACGGTTGTAGTAGATATTAAAGACAATAAAGTGAGCTTTGATGAGGGAAATCGTGAAAAAAGTGAAGCAGCATTCAACCAATTGAAATTAATCGGTGCGCTATGTAACAATGCTACTCCAAAAAATGACGATGACAAAAAGAAATGGTTGGGCGACCCAATTGAAGTTGCACTTGTTCACCTCGTTAATGCATCGGGTTCGTCCGTTGATGAATTAAAAAAACAATATGAACGGTTAGGGGAGATGCCATTTAGTTCTGAAACAAAAATCATGGGTACGTTGCACAAAAATGAAGGCAGGTACTTTGTTGCGGCTAAAGGCTCTGTAGAGCATTTGTTGGAAAAATGCAGCAAAATTCAATTGGGGGAAACGGTCAAAGATTTGAGCGAGAACGAACGAAAAAAGATTCTGCTCGATTCTGAACAAATGGCTTCGAATGGGTTGCGGGTATTGGCATTTGCACATAGGGATGAGGCTGAAATAAATGAGGAAGATTATTTGAATGGGTTGGTCTATGTAGCTATGATCGGTTTCATTGATCCACCCCGATTGGACATAAAAGAAGCGATTCTTTCCTGTAGAAAGGCAGGAATTCAGGTTGTGATGATTACCGGAGACCATCCTTTGACGGCTCTTAATATTGCAAAACAAGTTGGATTGGTCGATGAGGTGGAACAAAATACGATTACTGGAATTGATATACCTCCAATGGATTCACTTTCAGACGAATGGAATGGAAAGATACTTTCTACCTCTGTATTTGCCCGTACCACACCCAAACAAAAATTGGATATCGTTGATGTTTATCAAAAGGCTGGCAACATTGTAGTCATGACTGGTGATGGTGTTAATGATGCGCCTGCACTTAAAAAAGCAGATATTGGTATTGCCATGGGAATGAGAGGTACCCAAGTTGCCAAAGAAACTGCCAGCATCGTCTTAAAGGATGATTCATTTATATCCATTGCACGGGCAGTATCGCATGGAAGAGAGATCTTTCAGAACATTCAAAAATTCGTGATCTACTTGGTATCCTGCAATTTAAGTGAAATATTTATTGTGACCACGATAGGGCTTTTTGCCCCAGCCTCAACCTTGCTACCCTTGCAAATTTTGTTCTTAAATATGGTGACGGACGTGTTTCCTGCATTGGCTCTTGGATTAGGCAGTGGCGATAAAACCGTGATGGACAGACCTCCAAAAGACTCCCAAAACCTGATCGTATCAAATAGAGATTGGATGACCATTTCTTTATATGCGGCCGTCATGACCATTGCCATACTTGTTGCCGTTGTTTATTGCAAACAAACGATTTCTTCCGATAGCAAAATTTTAAACAATGTAGCCTTTATTACGCTTGTTTTTGCACAGCTCTTTCATGTATTCAATATGTCGTCGGCCCATTCTAAACTGATAGTGAACGAAATAACTAAGAATAAATTTGTATGGATAGCACTCGTCATTTGCACCCTTCTGATGGTGTTGGTTTACGCTCTACCCCAAATGCGATTGGTATTGGATTTGGCAATTCTGCCTCCAAAAATTTGGCTTGTTTCTATTTTGTCCGCACTGATTCCATTGGTGGTATTTCAGTTTTTGAAAATTATAAGGGAGCGTAAAAGAGCATCATAAACCCATCACCGTCGCCACTAGTTCTCGTTCACTCGCCCTATTCCTGAATTCACACAAATAAATCCCCTGCCAAATGCCGAGGTTTAATCTGCCGTTCGTGATGGGTATCGTCACACTGCTGCCCACGAGCGCCGCCTTGGCATGCGCAGGCATGTCGTCGTCGCCTTCCAGCGTGTGCGTATAGAAGCGTTCGCGTTCCTTAACCAGATGGTCGAAAATGGCGGCGAGGTCGGTTTGCACGTCGGGGTCGGCGTTTTCGTTGATGGATAGGCCGGCGGAGGTATGCTTGATGAAGAGGTGGAGGAGGCCGGTGCGGGGAAGGGTTGGGAGGTTACGCACCACTTCCGGGGTGACGAGGTAGAAGCCGCGGCCGTGGGGGCGGAGGGTGAATTGGGTTTGGGCAATCATAGTTTTTCAAAGGTAGGTAATCCCGTTTGAATTCAACAAACGCGTTTGGCGATTTTTACAATTTGTTGAACAATTCAATCAGTTTCTCCTACCTTTATGGAAAGAGAATGATTATTTTTGCTTCATATACGGGAACCTATGAAAAACAACGCACGCCTCTTTTTGGTATTCTTATCTTTGATTCTGTCGGTTAGCGTTTTTGCTCAGCAAAAAGTTGAGCAGTGGGGTCGATTCGAACTTGCAATAAAACAGGAAGCTCGTGGAAATGCCTTTACGGCTGTCGATTTGAGAGCCCTTTTTTCAAATAAAGATACCACCTTTACGGTTGCCGGTTTCTACGACGGCGACAATACCTATCGGATACGGTTCATGCCTTCGACAACGGGGGTTTGGACCTACAAAACCATCTGCAACGTGACCGCTTTGAATAATCAAAAAGGCAGTTTCGAATGTGTGAAGGCTTCGGCCGGGAATCATGGCATGGTGAAGGTTTCAAACACGTACGATTTCAAATATGCTGACGGGTCGCCGTATTATCCGTTCGGAACGACGGCCTATGCCTGGACCCATATGGGAAAGGCGCTTCAGGAACAGACCTTGGCTTCGTTAAGGAAGTCCGGTTTCAACAAGGTGCGCATGTGTGTGTTTCCTAAGAATTATAACCTGGTGAAGGAGGAGCCTGAGCTCTATCCGTTTATGGTGAAGGAGGTTACGAAGGATGCCAAGGGCAATGAAGTCAAGGTTTGGGATTTCGAGCGGTTCAATCCGGCGTTCTTTCAGCATTTGGAGCAACGGATCGACGATTTGGACACGTTGGGCATCGAGGCCGATTTGATTTTGTTCCATCCTTACGACAAAGGGCGCTGGGGGTTCGATGCGATGCCGAATGAGGTCAATGTGCACTATATCAAGTATCTGACGGCTCGAATGGCTTCTTTTAAGAATGTTTGGTGGTCGCTGGCCAACGAATGGGATTTGGTCAAGGAAAAGACAAAGGCCGATTGGGATCTGTTTGCGGCAACGGTGGTCAAAGCCGATCCGTACAGGCATTTATGCTCCATCCACGGGGCGACGGCGACCTATTACGATTATTGGAAGCCGGAGTTTACACACATCAGCATTCAGGATGAAGCGCCGGTGCAGAGTTCTGCCGGTACGGCCATGCTCAGAAATATATACCGCAAGCCAATCATCTGTGACGAAGTGGGTTATGAGGGCAACTTGGCTAGCCGTTGGGGCCGATACAGCGGGGAGGAAATGACGTATCTGGTTTGGAACGGGGTCATCGGTGGTGGCTATGTGACTCATGGTGACTGTTTTATGTTCAAGGATGCCACGGATACCATTTTCTGGGCGAAAGGGGGCGAATTCAAGGGTAAAAGTTGGCAGCGGATTGCGTTCCTCCGACAAATCGTGGAAGCAGGTCCAGGCCCCTTGCGGATGGCCGATGTCAGTCGCGACTACCTCACGGCGACGGCTGGAATTGGATACTTTCTCCTGTATTTCGGCAAGCAGGTCAACGAATATTGGCTGTTCAATTTGCCCGCTAAAGCGGCTTCTTTTGGGAGGCTGAAACCGGGGACCAAGTACAAGGTTGAAATCATCGACACCTGGGACATGAGCATTCAGGCTTGTCCATTAGTATTTGAAACGGCTCCCGAAAACGACTACCGTTTGTATGACAAAGATCTGAAAAAGGTGAGATTGCCGCTCAAACCGTATATCGCACTTAGAATCACGGAACTGAAATAAGTTTTCAGACTGGAAGAAGGCGTATAACATACTGATGCACCGGCTTAAAGGATTGCCGAAATCATTTAAGTTGGAAGACCTGCTGATTCTGCTTTCACCAAGCAGATGATACTTACTGAAAACTTTGTAAAAACAGGCTCGATTGTTTAGTAATTGTTTAATTATTATACTAAATTTGCTTCAACTAAAAACAAAATTTCATATTTAGATCATTCACCTACATTAAAATACTATGATCTGGTTAGACTTAAAAGGCTTGGAAAGAAAAATTTCCAACAATGAATTGACTGAAAAAGATGGTTATAATTATTTGATGGCAACTATGGTTTTGACAACAATCGTTGTGGGTGGTTTGTCTCGACAGGACAGTTATTCATGGTTCAATTTCCTGAATATGGTCGTTGCGGTTGGAATTACCGTTTGGGGGATAAATGCTTGCTACAAAGTCAATAACGATTTGGATGGGAAAGATTTCCTGAAAAGATTTCTGGCCATTTCCTGGGTGATCGGAATGAGAATAATCTTGTGGGTGATTGGCCTATCCCTTGTGGTAGGTATCATCGTTGGAATTGTAATCGCCACGAGCGGAGCGCATGATGGGGTTGTAAAACCAATAGACGATATCATTACTATGATTTTAACAGCTTTGATATCTCTGGTTTGCTATCTGTTCGCCATCAATTCGTTTAAGAGTCTGAAGGTAAGCGCTGAATAGGAAGCAAAAGACAATCGTTAATCTGAGTGCTCGAATCAGTTTCAAGCTCATCATAACGATTGCCATTCTTGCGTCTCTGTAAAACGTTCGATTCGGAAAAATTGAAAGTTAGGGAATCTGAACCGTACCCATGTTTATGTTCGTGCCTCCATGTACTTCCTGGTCGGAGTCGAGGCGTATATTACCTTCAGCATCTATAAAATCCAGATGGTAGCTGCCTGTAGTCAGTCCATGCAGCATGAAAAAGTTGCCTATCAAGGTGTCTGAAACGGTGGTGATGGTATCCCCGTTTAGGATGGTTCTGACTTGGAAGGGTTCATGAGCTGGCAATAACAGACCACTAATCGTAGACGTGTTGGCTGTGATGTAACCTCGGATAACGGGTTTCAGCGAGTACTGACCATTGCCTTTGGCAACAATGGAGCGTTCGGCGTCAAAATCAAGCATGACTCTGTATCCGCTGTTTAAGGCTGCATTAGTATGAATATTGAATTTCAAGCCGGAAGTTTGCCCGCTCGGAACTTTGATGTTCACCTCACTGCCGTCGGCAAGCACTAAAGTATTGTTGTCACCCAACAACAGTCGGACTTGTGAAACGACTTGGCCGGATTCCAATTCGACATTCGCCAGCAGGGTGTCTTTCCCATTGGTGAGATCCGTCAGATTCACGATGGCTGGGGTAATGCTCAGCGTAACCCATTGACTATCTCCAACTGAATATTCAATCCCTTGGACATCAACGTATAAGGCTTGGTAGCCTTTTAATGACGGAGCATCTGTCAATGCAAACTTTACATCAATTTTGTCCGAAGCGTTGTTGCAAGCGCTTAAACCAGCCAATAAGGCTAAACCTAAAAATAACTTTTTCATAACTTTAGTTTTAATATACTACAGAGACTCAGTAATGATAGGAACGCTACAAATAATGGGAATTATTCTATATTGTTATACTTTGGTAATCAGTAAAATTCCCCGAAGCAGGCATTTTCAGACGTTCTGGGTTCAGCCAATGGAATGAAAATGGTGGATGGGCCGAGGTTGGTCGGTTCAGTCCATTCGCGCAGCGCCCAGACGATTTTCTTGTCGGGCGTCACCTCTACCATCTGAACGGGTTGATTGTTCCTATCCACTTGCCCGGTCGTGAATTTTACTCGGATTGCCTACAGGAATCAGGAGTTCCTAGGCAATAGCCGTCTAAAGGCAAAATTGCGAAAATCCTGCTGTGGTAGAAACCTCTAAATTGTCATAAAATGAATTAATTATTGTGGTAAAATGTACTTTTCATGGTTATTTGTGCTAGTTTTGCCTTACGTCGAATACTAAATCGCACTATTATGAAAATCGAAAGATTCAGCTTATTTGTATGTTTATTGTTTGTATCGGGCACCTCCGCTCAAGTGGCTGATACGGTTGCTCAAAGTAATGGGGGAGTGTTTTATTTAAAGCCTAAGACGGAGACCGAAATGTTTACGGAGAAGGTGATGAAGTTGGAGATTACGCATCAGAACTTGGTTGATGTGAAGGAGGCAGCCATACCGGAAGCAAAAATGTTTGGTGCGGAAAACGGAGGCAAAGACATTTTCGTCCTATTGAACGGAGTGAAAGTCACCTATAAGGAGTTTCAGGCAATAGATCCGAAGGATATCAGCAAAATCACACTTATCAAGGACAAGAGGGGATTCGACGAGGATAGCATCAAGAAAAAATGCCCGGCGCTTAAGGAATATTTAACCGGAAAGTATTCTCAGGCGATCGTGGTTGAAACCAAGAAGAAAGCGACACCGGCAAAATAGCTTTATAAATACTCATCCGCCAAATGTAAAATAAGCATCCACATGAAAACATTCATCACCTTTTTTCTGGCAGTATGCTCCTTGTCCGTTTTCGCCATTGGTGAACAACCTGTTCTTCAGTATGTGGTTTCCATGCCGGAGCCCGCCAGCCATCGGTTTCAGACGGAATTCAAAGTGAGTGGCATTCAGGGAGATACGGTGCTTTTACGGATGCCGAAGTGGACGCCGGGGTACTACCAACTAATGGATTATGCTTCGGATGTGTTGAATTTAAAAGTGAACGGAGTGGATGGAAAGGCCGTTGCTGCTGAAAAATAGGACGGAAATAGTTGGAAAGTAATTGCTCACAATCAGGCATTTACGGTTAAATATGAAATCATGGCTGCGCAAAGTTTCGTTGCCCGCAGTTTCCTGGATTCGACCCATGCCTACATCGTGCCGGCCAACAATTTCCTGTATATCGAAGGTCGGTTGGATCTGCCGGTTACTGTTGAAATCAAATCGAATGCGTTGTGGAAAAACACAGCGACTTGGATTCAAAGCAGGAAGCCGCGCTAAAAGCCTGGTTGAGCGAATAAAGTCTTCTGAACTTTTAGTTGTTGTTTACGGCAATTTTCTTGCCATCAACTAGGTAAATGCCCTTGGTCAAGCCTTGGGTTGCTTGACCGCGTGGGGCGTGTTGACGGACAATCCGACCGTCGAGGCTGACTACAGTGACCGGTTCATTCGGATCCGACAAAGTGACCATCGGCTTGATGCCGGTGTAGGTTCTGGTACTAAGTGTTATGGAAGCGACTGTCTGATTGCCTAAGAACGTGAACGTCAGCGCGCCGGTCACAGGCGTGGCAAAAGGGATGATATGGGTGCAAAGGACGTACGCACCGGCAGCCGTTTTTTGCGTAAAGACGTAATCTGTGCTTGCTCGAGTGGTACCGTTCAGCTCGCTGAGGTAGGAATCGGTTCCGGAATAATTGTCGTACCCCACGAATTTTACGGTATCCACCTGCGTTCCGGCTGGAATGGTGATAGCGAACTTGACTCCGGTGGAAAACTTGACGCATTGTTCACTGCCAGAAGCGTAAGCTTTGGAATTCCCATTGGTAATGGTGTATCCACCGTCGAAGGTCCAGGGGGACGTTGCTCCGGCTGCGCCTGTGTAAGTGGAGGTATTCAGCGTGACTTTGCTTGTTCCTGCTGGACTACTCTGGATGATGGATCCGGTGGGAGTTCCGCCTTCATTTTGAGCATTTATAATCGTGCTGACTAGACTGTTCAGATAATCTTCCAACATAGTGAAGCCGTCTTTGTCCAGAAGACTGCCATCGAGCGCGTTGTTGGGATTCAGTCCGTTGGCTGTTTCCCAACTGTCGGGCATGCCGTCACCGTCCGTATCGGTAGGAGCGGGGGTGCTTTTCAATACCGGCCAGGCATTCCAATCAGCAGGAGCATTGGCAGGCTTGTTGTCGTCCTGGGTATCAATAATGCCGTAAACATCGCCACTGCCGGCTCCTGTATGGGAGGCCACTCCGTTCTGCGTATCGTAAACCATCAATGAATCCACCCAGTCGCGGGATAGGGATGCTCCTGCATAAGACAACACCTTTTCATACGCCATACTTGGCGTATGCGTGGTTGTATACAGGTAATTGATGGGTGCGGCCAGCTTCATCGTGTCTTTGGTAGCCTGTGTGAAGAGATAATCATTTCCTGAATTGGAAATTTGTTCGTAAATACCTTTGGTCCAGTTATCGGCAGTGACGATGGTGTTGCCGTAGATGTAATTGCCATCGACGAAAAACTTGCCCCAGGCGTGCAGCATGGGAGCAAATGCAGGATAAGTTGAGACGTAGGAAGTGGTACGAATACCGATTCCCGCAATGCGATACTGTATTGCTGTACTTTTTTGCTTGGTTCCTGGGCCTGGTTTGTAATAATTGTTGACCATGTTCACATTCATGCCTTCACCTCCATAGCAACCGTTGCCAGCCCAGTTGTAGATGACATTGTTGCGCATGTCCATGCGTTCATCGGTCTGGGTGCCGGGTCGCGGGCCGAGGCGTGGTGTACGACTGTCGTGGTGTGCCAGCAGGTTGTGGTGGAAGCTGGCGCCCGATCCACCCCAGTTGCCTCCATAACCGTGAGCGCCTTTCACATGACCAGCGTTGCGAAGACTTTGGGAGACAATGCACCATTGAATGGTTTGGTTCTTGTTGCCATAGACGGAGCAGCATTCGTCAATGCTCCAGCTGACGGAACAATGGTCCACCATGATGTTTTGCTGATCCATGCCGCCAAGGCCGTCTCCTTCGTGATCGGCCACATTGATATTTCCCAATCGGAAGCGGATAAAGCGAATGATGACGTTGCTGGAGTTGATGGTGAAGGGATAATCGGCAACGCAAATGCCATCACCGGGGGCAGTCTGACCAGCAATGGTGACATTTCCGCTGGAAAGACCCAGGGAGGAAGTCAGGTGAACGGTTCCGGAGACATCAAAAACGACGGTTCTTCTGCCTACTTTGTTCAGTGCCCAGCGCAGCGTACCCGCTGAGCCGTCATCGGCCAGGGAGGTGACATGATAAACCGCTCCTCCGCGTCCACCGGTTGTATAACGGCCGAAGCCTTCAGCCCCGGGAAAGGCTGGAGTCATTTCAGCCATGGCTAGTGTTGTGAGAAACAGTCCGATGAATACAGGCAGAAATTTAATCAGGTTCTTCATTTGCATGAGTTGTATTTTCAAGATGCTTTTTATGGAAATAGGTTTAGTGCAAAGTAAGCGATTTCAGTCGTTTATAAGGAGGACATATTGCTAAAAATGGTTGGTGGAATTCGCTTTTGTCGAGAGTTCAGAAATTATACGTAATTTTGGCCTTCGCTTTCAAAAAATAGGAATGAATCATACGAAACAATATCAGGGGCACATCGCATTACTATGCTCCAGTGTCTTTTTTGGACTGAACTTTGTAATATCGAAAGAGGTGCTTTTGGTCATTAGCCCGGTTGGCCTAAATGCCCTTCGGTTTCTGGCAGGAGCAGCTGCCTTTTGGCTGATCAGCTTATTTTTGAAGTCTGAAAAGGTGTCAGGGCGGGATTTGCTGATTCTGCTCGGGGGGTCGGCTTTGGGCTTGATGCTCAATCAGATTCTTTTCGTACAGGGGCTTTCCAGGACATCTGCGATCAATGCCTCCATCATTTCGACGACGGTGCCCATGCTGACCATGATTTTCTCCGCCATGATCCTAAAGGAACCGATTTCCTGGATGAAAATCCTTGGTGTGATTATTGGGGGTATGGGTGCTATTTTTCTGATTCTGAATTCCATCCATAGCTTTGATAAGGAAAGTAGCCTAATCGGTGACTTGTTGTGCCTGGCTAGTTGTGCAGCGTACTCGTCCTTTTTGGTGATCACAAAGCCAATATCACAGCGGTATTCGCCTGTAACTGTAATGAAATGGATGTTCCTGTTTGCAGTAGTGCTGATTATACCGTTCAGCATCAATTCTGTGACGATCATTGATTTTGCTGATTTGGGCACACAAAATTGGCTTTCCTTGGGCTTTGTCCTGATTTTTGCCACCATTATTCCTTACTTCCTGATTCCGGTGGCGCAGAAAAGGTTGCGACCGACTACCCAGGCCATGTATAATTACGTGTTACCCATCGTGGCAACCGCATTGGCTGTCATTACTGGTACAGGTACACTGACGGTCACGAAAGTGATTGCTTGTGTGTTGGTTTTCATTGGCGTTTATATTGTCACTCGCAGCAACTCCGGCGCGGACGTAGAGGCTGCCAATACGAATCTTTAGAAAAAAAGAAATAAGTAATCAATAGCCATTTTATTAAACTATCTTAGTAGAATTAAAGGTAAAAGAGCGTATTATTCATTTTCCTTTTAAATGCAAAATATTCCACCTGAATTTGTTCAGAACGTTATTAAGTATGGTTATTTAATCATATTCATACTCATATTCCTTCAGGAAGTTGGTTTCCCAAACCCCATCCCCAATGAGTTGGTCATGGTGTTTTCAGGTTATCTGGGTTTCATTGGAATGCTTAAGGTTCCGTATGTTATTTTGGCCGCCGTTTTTGGCGACCTGTTGGGCAGTGGAATACTTTATACGGTGTTTTACTTTTTCGGGAAAACAATCATGGAGCATAAACCCCGTTGGCTGCCAATATCGCAAAAAAAAATTGACAAGCTTTCAGCGAAACTTCAAAACCAAGGCTTTTCAGTGGTCATAATCGGGCGATTGTCTCCGTTTATTCGTGGTTACGTCTCCGTTTTGATGGGTTTGATGAATTATCCGGCAAAAAAATTCGTTTGGGTTTTACTTGGAACTGCGATATTCTGGGCTTGCTTCTATGTGATGACTGGATTCCTCATAGGGCCTTACTGGAAATATGTTTCCACCTACGAGGCGTACTGGGCTTTGATTCCGGTTGCCATGTTGCTGTTTATTGGGCTTTTGCTGGGTATTCGACAAGTGGTTATAAAGTTACGAAACAAAAAAGTATAAGATGAAGATACATATCGTGTCCGAATCCAAACATTTCAAGGGGAATGGTGTTTACACGGCGTTTGTGAGCCATTTAGAGCTTATGCAAGGTATTGACGGTGTTGAAGTTGTAGTCAATAATGAAGGTCATGGCGATATTTTTCATTGCCATTCCTGGAGCCCTCTCTTTTTCCTGAAAGGTTTACGGTATAAAGGTCGGCGCGTGCATACCGTTCATGTCATACCTGAATCCATTATTGGCTCATTGCCGATGTGGCATTTTTTCATGCCCTTGGTAAAATGGTATTTCCGCAAAGTTTATTCATTTGCTGATGTATGTATAGCCATTTCTCCTCGTGTGGAGGAAGCTATTCGTGAAACGGGTGCAAAAACTGAGATTGTCCGGATTTCGAATCCAATTTTGACAGAAAAATGGAAACCTTCGCCTGAAGGTCGGAAGAACGGTCGGGTAATGTTTGGTGTTGGAGAGGATGAATTTGTCGTACTTGGTGTCGGTCAATTAATGGGACGCAAAGGCGTTGAAGATTTTATTGAGATTGCAAGGAAAATCCCTGAAGCAAAATTCATTTGGGTAGGAGGGCGGCCATTTAAAGCGATGACGGAAGGTGTTGCCAGAATTGACAAGCAAATAGAGCTTGCTCCTTCCAATGTCACATTTTTTGGCATGATTGATCTGGATTTGATGCCCAACGTCTACAATGCAGCAGACATTTTATTATTCCTTTCCTATCAGGAGAATAGCCCGTTGGCTCCTATGGAGGCTGCCGCATGTGGATTACCGGTTGTTTTTCGGGACTTGCCGGAGTATAAGACACTCTATGAACGTTCTTATATCAAAGGCACTGATAATGAGGAATTCAGTAGCATTGTCAGGCAATTGATGCATGACCGTACTTTTTTTGCTGATGCGGTGTTGCTTTCTGCAAATCTGATCAAGCAGTTCGACAAGAATGTAATCCGCGAAAAGCTTCTTTCTTTGTATGAACAATTGTATGAACGTTATCAGGCAAATATTCATTTTAAGCGTCTGAAAGCCAAAATTGCTCATCTGGAAATCAAAAAGTACTTCCATAATCTTTTCTAATAACTCATAAATAGTGTGATTTTTGTTGGTTAAAGTTTCGCTGTTTGGGTCATTTTTAGTAGATTTGGCTTCTTTACCTAATTGATGGCTATGATTTATACGAACGGGAGGATTGAAAAACACAGTTTTCTGAAACGATTTTTTTTATTCGGGTTGCTGATTTGCACGGGATTTGCAGGTCAGGCAGCGGATATTGACAAACCGAATGTTGCCGAACAAATCATTTCGATCAAGACAGATACGGTCCTTTCCGGTTTTTTTGCACCCATTCAAGGGAATGTCATCAGTCATTTTGGATACAGGGGAAGTCATTTTCACGCAGGAACCGATATCAAATTACATCATGGTGACACGGTAAGGGCTGCATTCGACGGACTCGTGACGAAAGCATGTCCGTACTCGGGTTACGGTAATCTGGTGATTCTTAAGCATCCGAATAACATCGAAACCTATTATTCACATTTGAGCAAATGCATCGTTCAGATTGGTGACAGCGTGAAAGCCGGTCAGATTGTTGGATTGGGTGGACGAACCGGTCGTGCCACGACGGATCACCTGCATTTTGAGGTTCGCTTCAACCATATTGCCAAGAATCCTGAAAAATACTTCGATTTCAAAAATTCTGCAGTAAAGGAAGCCATGAAAGATAAAATGGTGGCCTATTCGCTGGTGGTCAAAACGGAAATACCTGCATTGCTCGCTTCAAATCCAAAAGTAATTCCGATTACTACTGAAACCACTTCCATTCCTGTTGATGTCCCTTCCTTACAAGCAGATGCTACCTTGGTTGAAGGCATCATCATCCGCAAAGGGGATACACTGTATTCGCTTTCCAGACGCTACGGCACCTCCGTTAAGCAACTCCAGGAGTTGAACGGTTTGGAAAATTCCAATCTTAGAATCGGCTTAAAGCTGAAACTCAAATAATCAATTACCAGATTTTTACCAGTTTGTCTTCAGGACGGTACATTTTATTGCCGGGCTTGACGTTGAAGGTGGTGAAGAATTCAGGAATGTTGGACAATGGTCCGATAATCCGCCATTTGGCAGGGGAGTGTTCATCGCTTTTTACCTGGTTGGCCAGAGCTTCCGGACGAATGTTCACCATCCAGGCAAGCGCATAGCCCAAGAAGTACCGTTGGTTTGGGTTTAATCCTGCAATGATTTGATTTTCCTTGAACTGTTTCGTTTTCTTGAACGCTTCGTACCCCATGATCACACCACCCAGGTCGGCAATGTTTTCACCCTGAGTAAGTTCACCGTTGATATGGAGTTCGTCCACAACGACGTATTTATTGAATTGCTCCACAATCATTTTGGTTTTCCGACTGAAACGTAGGCTGTCTTCACTCGTCCACCAGTTCTTCAGGTTGCCTGCAGCATCGAATTTGCAGCCTTGATCGTCAAATCCATGCGTGATTTCGTGACCAAAAGTGGAACCACCAATGATAGCGTACAGAATGGCGTCATCAGCCATCTTGCCTTCGTAACCAGGGACGGTGATGTTGCAACCCGGTATGACGATTTCGTTGTTGGACGGGTTGTAATAAGCGTTGTAGGTTTGCGGCTGCATGCCCCATTCTTTACGGTCAACCGGTTTGCCATACTTGCTGATCATGTATTGGAAACCCCATTTGTTGGCGTTCATCACATTTTTAACGTAGGAGGAACGGTCCACAACCAACTTGCTCAAATCTTTCCATTTGTCCGGGTAACCCACTTTCATGATGACGCCGTCCAGTTTCTTCAGCGCCTTTTCTTTGGTCGTGGCACTCATCCAATCGAGCCCTTTAATGCGTTCGGCAAAGACCACTTTGATGGCGTTGCCGATTTCAAGCAGTTTTTCTTTGGTACCTTTCGGCAGGTATTCTTTCACATAAACCTGACCGATGAGTTCACCCAGCGATCCGTCCGTGTTTCCGACCACGCGTTTCCACCTGGGTTTCGGTTCCTGAATGCCACGCAGGGTGGTTGAATAGAAATTGAAGTCTTCCAGGTAAGTTTTGTCGTCCATATATTCGGCCAAACCGCTTAAAAGGTGGAATTTCAGGTAATTTTTCCAGTCTTGTTGCGGATATTTTTTGAGGGAACTGTTCAATGCGGTCAGGAATTCTGGTTGACCAACAATGATGGAGTCTGCCTTCGTCAAGCCGACACCGTTTAGGAACAATGTCCAGTCAATTTCTGGTGTCAGTTTCTTCAAGGAGCTGAATGTCAATTTATTGTAGTTGGCAAACGGGTCACGTAGGTCTTCGCGTTTGCGGGAAACCTTGGCCAAGGCTGTTTCCATTTCCATCAGTTTTACTGCTGCAACTTTTGCTTCTGAAGCAGGGAAACCCATGATTTCAAACATCTTGCCTACGTGAACGACGAACTTCTCACGGATGGTTTTTGTCCGGGCATCAGTGTCAACATAATACGCTCTGTCCGGTAGACTCAAGCCACCCTGATGGATGAAAATTTGATATTTGCTGCTGTTCTTGTCGTCTTGAGAAACCCAGAAACTGAAGAGTGGTGACGATGCAACCGTTTGAATGTATGCGGTTTCCTTGATGATTCCGTTTAAGTCTTTGATCTGATCGATCCGGTCTAAATCCGCCTTCAGGTCACTGATGCCTTTTTTGTTCAACAATACGCTGTCCATGCCTGAATAAAAGAAGTCGCCGATTTTTTGCTTATTGCTGCCTTTCGTTGCATTCGTTTCGGCAGCAGACGATTCGCATATTTGACGTATTTGAGCATTGATGGTATCCTGAACCAACTGAAAGATGCCGTTGCTTTGTTCATTGGCCGGAATGGGATGCTGTTTGAACCAGGCACCGTTGGCGTAGTCGAAGAAGTCGTCACCGGGAACAACAGTAGTGTCGATGTGAGCAACCAAAGCATCGGGTCCGTCCGTTTTTGCAATGGATTTGCAGGAAGACATACCCGTCATAAGGATGAACGTACCAGCAATTAGAGTGAAAGCGTAATTTTTCATAAAGGTTATTTTTTTACAAATGAAACACCTTTATTTGAAAATCCATGTATAAATAATACAATTTTATACTATTTCCGTGTCATAGAATACGCTCGCTTGGGGAATAAGAAGATTAGCAGTGTGGCACCAAGGGCCAATAGAAATACGGTACTGACGGTTACCACAGCATTGGAGAAGGTTTCCTGAAGGTATTTCGGAGCCATTGTTTCATCGTTGAGGTGTTGCATGAACATCATGAGCCCGAACACTGTTTTGTAGGCGTACATGCCCGGAACCATTGGCAACAGGGCAGGGATGTATAAAACCGTCATGGGGCAGTAGGTGATGCGTCCAAACCAAAGTGTAAAACAGCCGATGGCGATGGAAGCACAGAACGAAGCGGCTGCGAGGTCTACTTGCAGGGCGTGCATCAGAAAATACCGTATGGAGTGTCCGATGGCAGCCAATATGCCGATGTATAGGAAAGCGCGTTTGGGAGGGTGCGATATGGCACCGAAACCGATTCCGGCGATGGCTGCCAGAAGTCCATCCATGATTAGTTCGGTAAGCATCATAGCAGACTGTTTTGGAATAGGAAGATGGAAAGGGAAAGGCCGGCTGCGATGCAAAGGACTAATAAGAATGCTTGGATTAATCGGGATACTCCGATCAGGGTGTGACCTTCGAGAATGTCTATGACGCCGTTGATGAGGGGCACGCCTGGAATCAAGTACAGGACGCTGGTGGCGACGGCGATTTCAGCCGTGGCATCGAACAGCAGGGCAGAAGAGGCTGTCAGGGAAGTGACAAAGGCAGCCATTGTGAATACGATGAAGTGGTTGACTCCGCGTTTTTGCATTTGGAGACGGAGGAAGAAGCCTAGCATGGTTGCCAGAAATACGATCAGAACGGCTCCCAAATCACCACCAAACAAGCGGCAGAAGGAGGCATTAGCAAATCCAACCAACAGTATCAGCAGCCAAGTTGTCATTTTCGGCAATACTTTAATTTCTTCAAACTTTTTGCGAAGTTCTTCCATTGAAAGGTGTTTGTCGAAGGCTTCCCAACTCAATGAACTGAGTTCGGAATTGTATTCGAAGCTGATAGGCATGCCTGGTATTTCCAGAACTTCGGTGTGAACATGGGTCCCGTCGGCATCGGCTACGGTCATGATGATGGATTTCTGGAATGTGGTCATGTGGACCTGTAGGCCCATGGAACTTGCGATGCGGCCTGAATTTCGCATTACGCGGGATGTATGCACACCCGAACCGAGTAGGCTGGTGGCATATTCTGCGATAAAGCGGGTGAAGTCCTTGATTTCCTCGGCGGATTTCATATGTTGGTAGTTGTTAGGAGGCTGCAAAGATACGTCATCTGTGTCAATTAGTCCATCAAAAAAAAGCAATTTTTCAACCCTATGCTGATTGCGTTATGGTAGATTTGTATTTAACTAATCGCAAATGCTTCCCTGATATAAACCTTTTCTATCCAACCTTTAATTCTAATAAAACATGAAAAAGCGCTGCCTTGTATTTTTTACACTGATGGTGATGGCTTTGCTGCCGAAATCGCTTTCAGCCGCTACGAACATTGATGTGGCGACGACCATTACCTGGCCGTTCGGTCTGGGAACTGCCGGTCAGTTGGCGACCTTTTCGGAAGCAACTGCCGATTATTTTGCCACCAATTATGTGGAAACAGGCGCGAGTCTTCCGTACAAAGCAACCAATACAACCTTCAACATTGCATTCACACAGTTTCAACCAACAGTAAACAATGCTTCTACTGCCACAACGGATGCGATGGTCAGTTTTAACATTCGTACCAAGACCGGTTTAACCTTTACACCGACCAAAGTTACTTTTGATTGTTTGCGTTACGGTACAGACGGAGGTTCTATCGATGTGGTGTGGAAAGCTTCTGACGGTACCCGTACAACTTTGGCTACTGCTTTGAAACCTGCACGAAACAGTACAACAGCTGCCACCCATGCCGTATATGACTTATCAACTCTTAGTCCGCCCATTACGGCTTCTAGCGGACTGTGTGCATTGGAACTTTATGTGTATGCGTTGGGTAATACCAAACAGGTGGGTATTGCAAACGTCATCGTAGAAGGTAAAACACAGGGCACACCCATTACGGTTGTCACCCACACGCTTGCAACAGCTGTAACTCCAGTCGGTGCAGGTACCGTAGCAGTCAACCCTGTTGGAACCACGTTTGATGACAGTACCACCCTCACGTTGACTGCCAAGCGCAATTTCGGTTACAATTTTGCCTATTGGGCAACCGCCACAGGCGATTCCGTTTCAGGAGCAAATCCATTTACTTTTGCCTTGAGAAAAGACACGGCACTGACAGCTGTTTTCCGTAAGATCAACACCTATTCGCTGACCGTTAATACGGCAGGTGGAGGCAAAAGCTACATGGTCACCGCTGCGCCTGCAGCTACCGTTGTCGATGGGCTTTCGATGTATGAGGATGGGACCACGGTTACGTTGACGACTGCCAACAATCCTGTCCTGACCTTTACAAACTGGTCATCCGGTGAAACCAGTTCGTCGCTGGTGCTGAACATGAACAAGAACCAGAATGTGACCGCAAATTTCAGTGCCGTCGATTACATTGTCGGCTGGGATTTTTATAAAAATGGAAACGGTGGACGTCCTGCCGACTTTTTCGCCAATACCGAGAACGAATCGGCTGCACTGATTTTGAGGGATTCTGCAGGTACTACAACTACCTGGCTGGATAAATCGCAGTTGGCAGCAGGTGGCTATGAAGGCCAACCCGCAGCGGTGAATTGGACGCCACTAGCCAATAAAAACTACTATCAGATCAGTTTTGTAGCCAAGGATTACACCAACCTCAAGGTTCAGGCAAAATTACTGTTCAATTACAATGCATATTCCGTTCAACGGTGTGAATACTCCCTGGACGGTTTGAAATTCGACACGTTGGGGACCGTTGTCATGAGTTCAGCCAAAGTATGGTATGCATCTATGTTTGCACTGCCTGCACTGGCCGATCACGCCGACAAGGTTTATATACGCTGGATTCCGGATTATTCGTCTGCATTGGTCGGAACACTCGCACTTGCTAACGAAGGTACGGCCCTTTCAGGTGTTTATGTGACCGCAACGGCTACCATTTTCAACGATGGAGTTGCTCCGGTACTGCTGAACACGGTGCCTGCAACTGCTGCTACTGGCGCTTCCGCAACGGGTAAGATTGTACTGACTTTTGATGAAAAGATTAAATTGGCCGATAGCACGGCTACAGCGACGCTGGGCACCAAAGTTCTGACTCCGGTCGTTTCCGGAAAAACGGTGACATTCTCTTATACAGGTTTGGATTACAACACGTTGTATACGTTCAGTCTAGCTGGAAACAAGGTCTGTGATAGGACTGGGAATGTCAAAACGGATGCAGTTGTGCTTCAGTTCACCACCATGAACAAACCAACGGTGACCAAAAAGATGTTTGATTTCATCGTTGGAACGGACGGCGATTTCAAAGCAGCGCTCACTGCTGCTCAGGCAGCTTCAGCCAAAGGTGATCGTTTCTACATTTTCTTCCCCAACGGACAGTATAATATTGGTGCCAATACGGGTGATGCCAACCAGATGACGACGATTTCGCTTCCCAAAGTATCGTACGTCGGTGAAAATTCAGATAGTGTCGTCGTGTATAATAAATCCGTACTGGAATCCATCAACAGCACGGCAACCATGTATTTCACCAGTGGTGCTTCCAATATATACATGCAGGATATATCTCTGATGAACAAGATGGATTACCGAACCGGAACGCTTTTGGGCCGCGGGGTTGCTCTTTGGGATCAGGGAAGCAAGAACATTTACAAGAATGTGAAGCTTTTGAGCAATCAGGATACCTATTACACAGGTGGTGACCGGAGTTATCTTGAAAATTGCGACATTCATGGTACTGTCGATTTCATCTGCGGTGGCGGTGATATTTTCTTCAACGAATGTCTGATCTACTTGGAAGAACGTTCGGGTAACTGTGTAACGGCTCCGGCCACGAACAGCAATTGGGGTTATGTATTCAAGAATTGCACCATCGATGGTTTCCCCATAAACAATGGTGGGTATCGTCTCGGACGTCCCTGGAGCAATGCGCCCAAGGCTGTTTACATCAATACAACCATGAAGGTGTTGCCGGTTGCTGCTGCCTGGGGCGATCCGATGAATGTGGTTCCTTCCGTTTTCGCTGAATACAATAGCATGACTTCCAGCGGTGCCACGGTTGATTTGAGCAGCCGTAGGACCAGCTATACGTTGAATTCGAATACTGTGACCCTCAATCCGGTACTAACGGCTGTGCAAGCTGCCCAATATACGTTGGAAAATGTGCTGGGAGGAGCAGATACCTGGCAGCCGAATCTGTACACGGAACAGGCTGCTGCTCCGGCTATTACGGTTGTCGGATCGACTTTGAAATGGGATGACAGCAACTATGTGCTTTGCTGGGCCGTTTGCAAAAACGGTAAATTCGTGAAGTTTGTAACGACCAACAGCTATGACATTCCTGCCGGTACTGCCGATGGTACGGTCTTTACGGTTCGTGCCGCCAATGAAATGGGTGGTTTGAGCAAGGCTTCCAATACATTGACTTATATCGCTACAGGCATTCAGAAGGTCCTTGTCAGCGCTGTTTCCAGACAGTATTTCTCACTGGATGGCAGGGTGTTAACTGCTCCTGTGAAAGGCATGAACATCATTCGCACCCGCTACAGTGACGGAAGTGTCAAGGTGACTAAAGAACTGCATACCAGCCTTTCTGCAACGCGATAAATTTAGTCGATGAATCCATAAGGGGGTATCTATTGCGGGTATCCCCTTTTTTTGCCTAATTTTGAGGCATCATGCAACTGAAGAAACTTCTGAGCTCTCACAAACCCGGCGGCATTCCTGACCTGCTGGCCATTGCCATTCCGATGGTGGTCTCCACGGCCGCTGACGGGGTGATGACTTTCACGGACCGTCTCTTTCTGGCCAGAGTGGGGTCGGAAGAGATGAACGCTGCACTCGGGGGTGGTGTCACCTATCAGATGTTGCTGTTTTTCTTTATGGGTTTAACCGGCTATTCCACCGCGTTGGTTGCGCAGTATTACGGAGCAGGAGCATTGCGTAAGGCGCCACAGGCTACTTTTCAGGCCATTATGATCACCTTGGTTGCTTGGCCTGTCGTTCTGTTGCTGAAACCATTGGCTCAAAGCTTCTTTTATACCATGCATCTTTCTGCCACGCAAATCCACTACCAAATTCAGTACATGGATATTCTGGCTTGGGGAGGCTTGTTCGGCATGCTTCGAATGACCATGGGCTGTTTTTTCGCAGGTATCGGTAAGTCGAAAATAGTTATGACGGCTTCCGTCACGGCCATGGTGGTGAATGTGGTGCTGGATTACATCCTGATTTTCGGGAAGTTTGGTTTTCCTGCCATGGGCGTTCAGGGTGCAGCGTTGGCCACTGTTATCGGTGGTGCTTCAGCGTTGGTCATCTTGCTAACTGCTTATTTTAGCCAGGGTTACCGTGTTCGGTTTGATATTGCCCATTCGTTCCGGTTTCAGCCGGCCATCATGAAAAAACTCATCAAATACGGGTATCCGGCAGGGTTGGAACTCTTCCTGAACTTTCTGGCCTTCTTCCTGATGACTGCCATGTATCAGTCTCAAGGTAAGGCAGAAGCAACGGCTGTCACCATCATGTTCAACTACGATTTGGTGTCGTTCATTCCCTTGCTGGGTATTGAAATTGCGGTCACCAGTCTGGCAGGTAGGTATATGGGTGCGGGGAGGCCTCAGGCCGCCCACCGGTCGGCACTTTCGGCCATCGTGACTGGGATGGGGTATTCTATTGTGATTCTGATGTTGTTTCTTTTCATACCTGAAATCCTGGTTCGGGTGTTTCATCCGAAGGAATTCAGTGCATCTTTTGAAACCGCTGTCCCCATGGCGGTGGATATGATCCGGATTGCTTCATTGTATGTGCTGGCTCAGGCGGTGATGGTTTCATTGATCGGAACCTTGCGCGGTGCTGGAGATACACTTTACACGATGTTGGTTTCAGTCGGGGCCAATTGGGCCTTTATTCCCTTGCTTTACCTCTGCCTTTATGTTTTCCATACTTCGATACCCTTTGCCTGGTTCGTTATCGTGGCAATCTATCTAATCTTCTGCTTTGTTATTTACAGGCGGTTCAGGTCGGGAAAATGGAAAAGCTTGCGGATCATCAAATAGTCATTATCAAAACGACCGAGGTGTTTGTCTACGTTTTTTGTTTCAATCATTGTCGATGGATTTGCTGCGATTATATCGATTTTTAGTACATTTGAGCATGATAAAGACCAGTAAAACATGCTGAAAGTATATTGGATAACGTTGGGTTTGACCCTTGGATTGTTTTCCGGAGTTGTTGCGCAGCAGTCCGAAGATAAAAAATACTTGCTTTCTTCAATGACTTCGCAGATCGGTTGGTCTTCGCTTGAATTAAACGATGGTTATCTGTCCGATTTGCCATACAATGGGTATGGCATGCATGTCAACACCACGCTTCGTCGGTTCATGAGTTTGGAAAACAATCGAATATCGCTTCGAAACGACTTCGATTTATTTGTGGGTGCGGCAGTGAATATGCCACAAACGGCATCCATCGCCTATATTGGCGGAAATGGAGGCCTGGGTATGCAGGCTCATTTCAAACCCTTGAAAAATTTTCAGGTACTGGTAGGGGGCGAATTGGACGCTGAGATGGGTATCAAAGCGTACAGCAGAGAAGTCAACAATGCCGGAAACCTCGATCTGGCAGCCAACCTAAACTTGGCTGTGACCATCCGTTACGACCTGCCCGTCTGGAAAAACCATGTACGCTTGCAGGCTGACTTTCGGTCACCCTTACTGGGTCTCATGTTCGTGCCGGTGCGCGGTGAGTCCTATTCGGAAATATACTACTTCCAAAACTACGAGAACCTGTTTCATTTATCCTCGCTGCACAATAAATACGGTTTGAATGCCCGATATCTGATTCAGATTCCGATTAATAAATCCTTTGTAAACATTGGCCTACACTCGGAATACCTGAAATATGCTGCCAACAACATGGTTTTCAGACGAAAAACAACCAGTTTGGAGATTGGTGTCTCCTGTGATTTGGTGCTTTTTGGTGGAAGTAAAAATCGCGCACCTGTCCGTTTTATCAGTTCAGAATGGTAACGATTATGAAAAAACAATTCAAATTCCTATTGCCCCTGTTGCTGGCGCTCACGTCTTGTATTGAGGATCCGCAAACCTATCCAAACACCTGGCAAGGTAATTTTGACGCGCTTTGGAACACCATTGACACCCGTTACTGCTACCTGGATTACAAACAAATCAACTGGGATTCCATTCATGTGGTTTACCAGGGTCGATTAAGTTCGGTTTCTACAGAATTTGATTTTTTTGACCTGATGGGGAACATGCTCAACGAACTGAAAGACGGCCATGTCAATCTTTATTCCGATTTCGACCAAAGTCGATACTGGAATTGGTTTAAGGATTACCCTTCCAATTTTCAGGCGGAACTGATTTATTCGCCCCGTTATCTGGGATCGAATTACCGCATTTCAGGTGGCATTCGTTACGGAAAAATCGGTGGCGGAACCATCGGTTATATGTATTATGGTGATTTTTCTGCGACGTTCACGAGTGATAATCTGAACTATATATTCAAGTATTTGTCAGATTGCCAAGGACTTATCCTTGACGTTCGGGATAATGGCGGTGGATATCTGACTTCTGCTCAAACCTTAGCTTCCTGTTTCTTCGACGAAAAGACATTAACGGGTTATATGACTCATAAAACGGGCGACGGTCATTCGGATTTTTCCGGACCCTTAGCCATGTATACCGATAAAACCGATTCCACGCATTGGAACAAACCGGTCATGGTGCTGACCAATCGCATGTCGTTCAGTGCCACCAATGCTTTTGTGAGTCAAATGAAGTATGCTCCAAGGACCACCATCGTTGGTGACCGTACAGGAGGTGGAGGCGGCTTGCCTTTGTCAAACGAATTGCCCAACGGCTGGCTGGTTCGTTTTTCGGCCTGTCCCATGTATGACGCAGAGATGCAGCAAACCGAATGGGGTCTGGATCCGGACGTAAAGGTCGATATGAGTTCTGCCGATGCATTATCGGGTTACGATACAATCATTGAGCGCGCCATCGCTTTGCTTTGGGTAATTTAGGAATCCTATGGTCATTCTGGTTTTTAAATCTACCTTTGTGTAGGCCGGAGGCCAAAAAACGGATGGATATGAAGAATAAAATTGATTTCAGCATACGGGAAGGGGAGGAATTCATTCCCCTTGTTCAACTCCTTAAAGTCACCCAGGTTGCCAATTCTGGCGGAGAAGCGCAAATGCTGGTTGTTGAGGGGCAAGTGCTACTGAACGGGGTGGTGGACTTCCGGAAACGGGCGAAGATCAGGCCGGGGGATGTGGTTTCGTTGATGGATATTGAAATTCGTGTCAAATAGAGCATCGTTGCTGAAACGTTTCTTCTTGACTTTTCTGGCATTTGCATAAATAATAACGGGAGGCATTCCAAATGGAATGCCTCCCGTTTCCCTTTTGCATCCAACGCTATTATAAAGTCACTTGAAATGTTGCACGAATGGAGCGGCCCGGTTGGGGCAACCCTCCTAAGTCCGCATATTGCACATCGAACAGGTTGTTCAGATCACAATTCACACGGTACCCCTTGTTTAGCCAGCTTAACCTCAGGTCGGCCATCCAAAATGGTTTGTATTTGATAAAAGGGCCCGTTTCCAAAATCCGGTAGGTGCCTGCACGATCTTGCCAGGATACATTCCAGCTGGCGGTTATTGAACCGATTTGATGTTGGCTCCAGAGGTCGTGTTCCAGATGCATATTGATTTTATTGCGCAAATAATCCAAAGCATACTTGGAGTCGTATCCGGAGGCATTTTTGTCCATGGACAGGCCGGTGTAGGATATCCGTAGGTCTTTAATGAAGCCCCTGAGGTTTTTATATTCTGCAGTCAATTCACCACCGGTGGTATTTATAGCAGTTTCATTGCGGCTAAGCCACATCGTTGTATCGGGAGGTAGTTTCACCCAATCAATCACATTCGTTCCGTGACGGTAAAAGCCTGTGGCTGAGGCACTGAAGACTCCTTGATGAAACTGTGTGCTAACTTCGTAAGTAGTTGATTGTTCGGGGTTTAAGGCTGGATTGCTAATCTGTGTCCTCGATTTATAGTATAAATCCATGAAAGTAGGTAGTCGGTAAGAATGATTCACCCCGAGGTTCAAGTTAAGATTCTCGGACAGTCTGTATGCGACATCCATTCCACCGAGGAAATAGGGTTTGAAATCGCTGTTCAAGTTGCCTGAAAAACCACCCGATACTTTCAAGTCATCGCCCAAATAAACGGTCTGATCTGCAAACAATCTGTAGTTCGTACGCCTTTTATACTTCGTAAATGAACCCATTTCATCGAAGAAATCGCTTCTAGGGGAGGGGGTTGTAACGCCAAGCACATTGCTCCAAATCTGCTCGTCTCGGATATCAATTCCAACGGTGGTTCTGCCGAAACTGCTGCGTTGATGCAGCATAAAAGAACCGGAAGTGACCGAGGTGAGATGGTAATTATGTCCAGTATAAAAAGAAGCCGCGTTTTCAGAATTCCGGAAGAGTTCGAAGCGGTCGTGGTGAATACGCTCGCTCAGCTGCGCTTCCAGGCTGGTGTTCCCGAATTTCTTTTCCCAATTCAACGCGGAAAACAGCGTTTTTGTACGCTCGAATTGGTTGGGATAGAGAAAGGTATAGAAACTGTTTGCTCCGAAGGCCTTTTGCTGGTAACCGGCCTGAAACTGAAAGTTCCCAAGTCTATTCGAACGGTACTTTGTTTGGAAAAGACTGTTGAAAAAGTTGAAATCGGTGTTGTCCCGGTACCCGTCACTTTTTTTGTAGGAAGCGGATAAGGTAGAGTTCCAATGAGGACTGTTGAAATCGATGGAACCACTCCCTTGGAGAAAACCAAAGCTGCCACCCCCGACTTGTGCTTGAAGCCGTTTGCCAGACTGCTGCATGTCTTGACCAGTCACGATGTTGATGACACCGCTGTAGGCGTTTGGTCCCCAAATGCGAGCATTTGGGCCATTCAGAAGTTCGATGCGTTGGATGTTTTGGAGTTCGACCGGTAAATCAAGGCTGAAATGGCCGGTCTGGGGGTCGGTGATGTTGACACCGTTGAGGAGGATGAGGACTTGGTCGAAAGAACCGCCGCGGATGCTGACATCGGCTTGTACGCCGTCGCTGCCGCGTTGCCGGATGTCCACGCCGGCTATGGATTCGAGGAGATTGTCAAGGCTTTTGGCCGGTGACGCGTTGATTTCTCGGCGTTCCGTCACCTGGACGAGCCGCGCATTTCCGGACCATGCCACGGGCTGGTCCTCCGATACTTCCACTTCATCCAGATCGACTCCTTTACGGCTGGTGCTGTCCTGCACGTCGGCTAAAAGCGGTTCGTAGCTCAGCTGCACAAGGGTGCAGGCAAACGTGACGACGCCGATTTTAACGACTTTGTGCAGGCTGGCGAAGATCGCGTAGCCTTTGCGGGTCCATCTGTTGAAACAGAGTACCGGATTGCTTGTTTTGTAAAACATTGTTACTGGTTTTTGGTAAGTAAAAACTGCTTATGAATGCAATCGGGGATTTCGTGTAAATAATGGGTGACGTAAATCAAGGTTTTATCAGGGTCTTCGCCATACTCCTCGATGATCTTTTTTGTTTTCAGTTTGTTGGAAACATCCAGTCCATGGAGCGGTTCATCCAGGATAAGCAGGGCAGGCTCTTTTACGAAAGCGCGTGCCAGCAGGCATAGCCGCTGTTCTCCCGAGGAAACGTTCCGAAAGGATTTTTCCGAAAGTTCAAAGATACCGAATATTTTCATCCATTTGGCGCATTGCTCCAATTGTGCTTCGTTGCATTTGCGATAAAGGCCGATGGTGTCGAAGAGTCCGGAGCCTACGATGTCTTTACAAGGAACATTTTTTAAATAATAGTTGTGCATTTCGGGGGAAACGTAGCCAATGTGCCGTTTGATGTCCCAAATGCTTTCTCCGGTGCCCCGTTTGCGACCGAACAGGCGGATGTCGTTTGCGTAAGACTGTGGATTGTCAGCACAGACCAAACTGAGCAGTGTGGATTTGCCTGCACCATTCGGGCCCAGCAGTGCCCAGCGCTCACCTTGACGCACGGTCCAGTTCATTTGTTTTAGGATGGTGCGCTGATCGTAACCGATATGGACATTGCAAAGCTCAACAACTGTAATTCGATCCGATGCTAAACCATCGACCTTTTCTGGCGAGAAATCGGCAGAAGTGTATTTCTCAAACTTCCGTTCAGCCCTGTTGCTTTCCAAAAGTGGAAATAGGTGCTTCAAAAGCGGAATGTCTGCCAAAAAAGCCGAAGGGCTTAAGGACTTTTCCAATTTCCGTTCAGCAATGGGTAAAACATGGTTGATATAGGAAGGAATGTCCGATGGATTGGACAAAACAAAGAGAATTTGCAGGTCCACCATTTTTGAAAGTGCCTCTAAAACCCGATTTAATTGTTCGCGAGAGGGTGCATCCAGACCGATAAACGGATTGTCGAGGATTAAAACCCTGGGTCTGGTCATTAGTGCACGGACGATCAGGAATTTTCGGAGTTCTCCGCTGGAGAGGTGAATCATTTTGCGGTCCAGCAAGGGGCGGACACCCAGCAAATCGAGAATACGGTTGGAGTAATTGGCATCCGGATGGAGTGTCAGCAGACTGCTGACTTCGGGCGAAGATTCAGCTTCCTGGGAATTCCAGCGTTGTTGGTAGGCGGAATGCTCGTAATCACCCGTCAGGGAAGTGATGTCCCGGAAGGCCATGGCTTTAATGGCTTCAGAAACGGGCAGTCCCAATGAATCCAAAAGAGGGTAGTCCCGTATGCCGGATTTCAAAGCCAGTTTGCCTGTTACAGCGTCAATTAAAAGCGATTTCCCCGAACCGTTCGGCCCGATGAACACCCAGTGTTCACCAGGATAAAGCGACCAGTTCAGGGATTCTGAAAACTGCACGTCGGGGTGCCTAAGCACCACTTCGTGCAGTCTAATGAGTGGAATCATACTTATTTGGCGGGTTCCCAGAAGCAAACTTTGGGTGAAACGATGGCGCCTTCAGCCTTCAATTGCTTCATGGCTTTGTCGACTTCTTTGCGGTCAATGCCGGTCATTTCTACGATTTTACCAGCGTTGACAGGCTTTCCTGCGCTTTTCATAGCTTCAAATACTTGGCTTTTTGTATCCATTTTTAGTTAGTTTTAAAAGTTGAACATTGGAGTATCTGATTGCAAATATAACACATTTAGAAAAAACCAATGGCTTTATAGGTGATGATCATCCAAAGCCAGTACCGCAAAAATTTCCCGATAAGCATGGTAAGTGCCGTTATCCAGATGTTTGCGCGCATATAACCTAATGTGACGGCCACTAAATCACCAACAATGGGAACAAACGTGAAAAAGGCCATCCAGGAACCTTTTCCGTGCATGAAATTCAGATATTTTTGCAGCTTCTCCGGTTTTACTTTCAGGTATTTTTCAATCCATTCAATTCGGCCAAGATGGCCGATCCAGTAGCAGGACATGCCGCCCAGAAAGTTACCCGCCGTTGCTGCAGCAATGCAACCCCAGCCATTGGCACCCATGTAAAGGACACCGCTCAACACCGCTTCCGAACTGAAAGGCAGGATGCTGCCGGCCAGAAACGTGGCTATGAACAATCCCAAATAACTCCATTCTATCAGTGTCTGCACGGTTCAGTCGATTTTAAATACGAATCCGGAAGCGGTTCCATACGCACCTCCCTGAGCAGCATTGAACAAATAGGCTGGTTTCCCGTTTTTGAAAAGAAGTTGCGGGCGTTCCAGTCTGCCGTATTTTTTCAGGTTCGCGGGAGGTGTCGGTTCCTGAACATAATTCGCGAGGCCGAACCAGCCGATTTTGGGTTCACCCCAATGAATGCCGTCCTTCGAGTCGAAGTACAACCCGACCGTATTGTTGAAAAAGCCCATGTCCCGCATCAACATGTGGTAGCCCTTGGCGTCCAACCAGATATAGGCATCTTCCACCTGTTTGTTGTCGCCATATTTTGAGAAATCCACGATTGGGTTTTCAGGAATGCGTTTGTAAGGCCCCATCAGGCTGTCGGAAATGGCCAGTCCATATTTTCGGTTTCCGCGGATGCTGCCCGTACTGTTTACATAATCGGAGTCGTTCCAGGATTTGTAATACAAGCGGTATTTTCCCTCCAGATCTTTGATGAAGGCGGGGTTGGTGGTGCAATGGTCGTCCCAACTGCCTCTTGAGGCTACGTCCAGCAATGGCTTGTCGGTGCGTGTCCAAGGTCCGTTCAAGCTTTTGGAAGTGGCCAGTCCGATGCGTTTGGTGTTGGTCTTGCCGTTGGAATTACCCATGTAAAAGAGGCAATATATTCCGTCAACATATTGAATATGAGGGTTGTGGCAGGTCGTTGCATCCCAAAATCCGGGTCGGGGAGCAAGGACCGTTTCTATATAAACGTATGGCCCCTCTGGTTTTTGGGCAATGGCATGGGCAATTTCACTGCCACGGAGCCAACCGCCCATGCCGAGTTTGGCGTTCCATCGGGAATAAAAAACATGTACTTGTCCCTTTTCATCGAATATGGGCGCGCAGCACCAGACAAAGTAGCCTGGTGTCTCAAGAATTCGGCCCAGCGGTTTTAATTGCTTGCAAAAAGCGGAGATAGTATCCTGTTTCAGGCTCTTTTTATAAACGACTGAAGCCGAGGTCTTCAGCGCTTGCTGACGTGCAGAGAATTCGTCAGATTGTTGTGCCTGAGCAGTTATTGCCATGATTGTCAGGCAACTGAAAAGGATTTTTTGTATAGTTTTCATCGGAAACGATAAAAGGATAATTCTTGTTGGTCGCTGGCGTTTAGTTCCAGTGTGGCAAAGGTAGCCATTGTGACCCGAACATTGGCTTCGAGAACCTGTATTTTGTTGCCAATTTCCATAAAATCCAGCCCCAAAAAACCATTGTATCCGTTGAGCAGGGAATCTATCCGATCAAGTGCTTCTTGAATCTGATCGCGTTTTTTCCGATTCAGACAGTCGATCCGGCGCATCAGTCCTCCAGTGTATGTTTTACGTTCGATGATGCGCATTTCTGAATAACCGAAAGCGGTGTATTCACCTTCCAAGCACCTGTATATCTGAACACTGCATGGTTCACCTTCAACGGTAGCTTCTTTAAACCATTGGGCAGGATATTTGCGACTTGGCAATTTCATTCCTTGCCTGTCTGTGCTGTGAAAAGTGGCGTAACCACCGGCACCATTGGTTCTTTTGTAGAAACAATCTTCCGTTTCATCAAATTGATAGGATTTCGGATCGATGATTTCCCAGGCAGGAGTCAAGTCTCCCAGCAAGGTTTTTTGTGCAATTTTGTCATTGTACTTTAGAAAATCGGTATGGTTGTAGTTCAAGTGGAGGTTTAAGGATGCGGTCAAATCATCGGCTTCCGGATGCGGAATGCAAACGTAAATTTTCTCGATTTCATCTGGTAAAACTAGAGCTTCCATTCGTCTATAAAGGGATGGCCTAGGGTCTCCCGTTATCGGTACGACAAACAAGTCGTTCCGTTCTGGATGAGGCAGTTTGGCTGCATATTGATTTACAGCGGTATGCTGCTTGGAAAGCATCTGGCTGAGCAAATTTTCGCAGGAAACGATGTAGCGGTGCTTGCCCAAACATTCCTCCAAAATACTGCGTGGATCGAAGGTGTAGAGGGTGTGCCTGTCGTTCAGTTCAGGCAAGTCTACGATTCGGAGGGATTTAAAATGAACCGAACAGGGCATATTCCTGGGTGTTGCAGAAAACCTGGCTGAACAGGTGCATGCCCACTCGGTTGGTCTCGATTTTTCGGTCTAGCTGGAGCACCGGGTGACCGGGCTTCACTTCGAAATGGTCGATTAGGCGTTTGTCTGCCTTGATGGCGAAGATACGCTGCTCGCCGCCCTTCACTTCCAGTTGGTAGTGCACCCTCAGGATATTGAATAGCGACTGGTTGTCAAGGTTCCTGGCCGTAAAGCGGGGCAGGTTGATGTTGGGCAACATGGTAATGTCAAAAAAAACGGGGCGGTTGTTGATAAAACGGAGACGTTCAAAATAGATGCAACCGGCATCCCGTTCGGCATCCGATATCTGAAATCCGAAGGCTTCTTTCCAAGGTCGAATCTGCGGTTTCACTACGATTTTGGTTACCAATTTCTCGCCGATGGCTGATGTGGTGCCTGTCAGCGAAAGAATGCCGACACCTTTGGGTTTGCCGGTGACGATGCTACCTTTGCCTTGTTGTTTTTGTATGAAACCGTCCACGACGAGACGGTCCAGAGCATTCCGGACGGTCGGCCTGGCCAGTTCGTACAGCGCACTTAGCTCATTTTCAGAAGGTAAGAGGTCGCCGGGAATATAGACGCCGCTTTCAATCTGGTTTCGCAACGCTTCGTAAAGCATGCGGTAGTGGGGCATTCGGTTGGTTTCAGACAACATGGGTTCCGTCGGGTTTGTTGTGCGAAAGTATTCAATTTTTGATTAAAAAAGCTACTTTTGAGATGTATAAACCACGAACCCATGAAACACGCACTGTTTCTTTCCCTTTTGATGGCCTTTTCACTGACTTTTCAGGCACAGAGTTACCGTTTTTTGGTGGGTACCTACACCAATACCGGCAAGAGTCAGGGGATCTACACGTATGAACTGAACGGCAAGACCGGTGTTGTCACTCAAAAGTCGGTAACCATGGGGGTTTCCAATCCAAGCTATCTTTGTGTGACCCCGGACAAGAAGTTCGTGTATTCCGTCAACGAAAGTGAGGAAGGCAGCGCGGCCAATGCGTTTGCGTTTGATGCTGTTTCGGGCAAACTTAATTTTTTGAACAGGTCGATGACTAACAGCAAGGGGCCTTGTTTTATTTCAGCCACCCCGAAACATGTTTTCACCGCCAATTACGGTGGTGGTAGTCTATCCGTTTTCACTCGGAAGGCCGATGGTTCGCTGAGTGATTTGAAGCAGATGATTCAGCATAGTGGTTCAAGTATTAATTTAGATAGGCAAGCTGAACCTCATGTACATCAGGTTATTGTAACAAACGATAAGCGATTTATTTTGGCTAATGATCTGGGTACAGACAAGGTGACCGTCTATAAATACAACCCCGATGCAATCCATGAAATCCTGACGCCCTGGGATACCTTGGATGTCAAAAAAGGCAGTGGCCCAAGACATATCGTATTCAATGGAAATGGAAAACTGGCGTATTTGGTGCAGGAACTGGACGGAACCGTATCCGTATTGTTGCTCAAAAATGGTAAGCTGGATTTGTTGCAGGAAACCACTTTAATCAGTGATCCGGAACAAAAAGCCTGGGCTGCGGACATTCATTTGTCGCCGGACGGAAAATTTCTATATGCAACGAACCGGGCGCCTGCCAACAACATCACGTGTTATAAAGTACTGAAAGACGGTCGATTGGAAAACTATTTCATGGTTTCCACTCGTGGCGACGGCCCTCGCAATTTTGCTCTGACACCTGATGGGAAATTTCTGCTGGTGGCCCACCAGTTTTCGAACAACATCGTCATTTTCAAGCGCGATACTAAAACCGGAATGCTCACCGATACGGGTGAACGCATCGAAGTTGGGGCTCCGGTTTGCCTGGTTTTTTATTAATCAAACCATTTCTTCCGTGATGCTTCCGTAGCGGTGGTATTCAAAAGCAATGCTTTGTTCCTTCACGTAATGGAGCAGTTCGATGCGGCCTTCCACCAAAGGTTTGGCAGTGGCTATGTATTTGCCCAATGTGGCGGCTTTCTTGTAAAATGCGTCCGAAAGCTGATCGCTACAGGTGCGGATGCGTTCGAAATTGTCCATTTTCGCCAAGAAATCTGCTTCCGTTTCAACATGGATTAGAAGGCCGACTGGAACAGCTTTACGAAGGGCCGCTTCCTTTTCATCGCCCTTGCCAATGCTGACAATCAAGGGGGTGTTTACCGTTTTGGCAGCTGCAAGCACCATGAGTACGTCGCTGAGGTTGTCGGTGTCCTGAACCCGCAAAGCTACGCTCCGCAAGGGCAGATAGCGGAAAGTATTCTTTTCACCGTAAAGGTTGTTCACATCCAGTTCCAGGGAAAATTCAGACTCCCAGTTTTCCAGATAACTGGCAGTAGCAGCCACCAGCCTGTCTTTTACTTTATTCTCGCTGAAATTAACGAAGCTGGAAACATAGTTTCTGCCCCCGGCCTTGATGCCGCCCCCAAACGCGGAACGCTTCATGCCTCCGAAAGGCTGACGGTTTACGATGGCACCTGTAATGCCACGGTTGATGTACAAGTTACCAGCTTCCAGGTTGTTTTTCCAGCGGTGTTGCTCGGATTCATCGAGACTTTGCAGGCCTGAAGTCAAACCAAAATCCGTTTCTTCGTTCAACAGTTTAATGCCATGATCCAGGTTGTCGATGCAAACGACCCCCAACAGCGGTGCGAACAATTCGTTCTTAAAGGTGAAGCTTCCGGGTTTGACACCCCATTTCACGCAAGGTTTCAGAATGAAATGCTTTTCGTCGATAAAATCGGGTTTCACCAACCAGGTCTCACCCGGCTCGAGGTTTTCGAGGGCATGAAGCAGTTTGTCATTGTCATTGGTGATCATTGGGCCAACGTACGTACCACCGTTCCAGGCACTACCGGTTTGCAGGCTGGTGACGGCATCCGTGAGTTTGGTTTTGAAATCAGGGTCGTTGTACACTTCTTTTTCGAGCAACAGCAACGAACAAGCTGAACATTTCTGTCCGGCATTACTGAAAGCGGATGTTACGATGTTTTGGATGGCATGGTCACGATCTCCGCTAGCCGTCAGGATGATGGCGTTCTTTCCGCCTGTTTCGGCGGAAAGCGGGCAAGTGGGATTATTTTCGAGCAGGCGGAAGGCCGTGTCTGTGCCACCGGTTAGGATCATGTGTTTGATGGCAGGGTGGGAGGTCAGAAATTGCAAGGGTTCCCTTCCCGCCGTGCATACCACTTGCAGCGCATCTTTGGGAACGCCTGCATTCCAGAAACATTGAGCAAACGCCCAGGCGACAGGCAATGCTACGGTGGCAGGCTTCAAAATGACCGTATTCCCCCCTGCCAAAGCTGCAGCCACGCCCCCGACCGGTATCGCCAGCGGGAAATTCCAAGGCGGTATGACCAGAACAATGCCTTTCGAAGTATAGGATACTGACTTCAATTCTGCAAACGCTTTCATCGAAATGGGATAATAGCGGCAGAAATCGATGGCTTCAGAAACCTCCACGTCGCCTTCAGCAATAGTCTTGCCGGTGATGGCGGACATGCAGCCGATCAGATTGCCGCGTTCGTTGCAAAGATTCGTTGCCACCCGGTGCAGGATGAGGCTCCTTTCTTCCAACGTTGTTTTGCGCCATTGTGATGCGTCGGTTTCAGCAATGGAAATCAACTCTTTGACTTGTTCAAGGTTGGACAGTCCTGCTTCACAGACGCAGATTTCTCCAGGTTGGTTTCGGTCGACGTACTTTTGTTTTTTATCGGTTTCAAACTGTTTGTCACCTATTTGTATGGGGATTTGCCAAGGTTGATCCTTAGAGGATTTCTTCCATGCTGAACAAATTCCAGAAACCCATAACCGATTGACTTTCAGGTCAAAATTCGTATCCGGTTCGTTCTTGAACACTTCTTGAACGGTTTCAGGCACTATTTTGCTTCTGTCCTGCGTACGGTAAGCCTTGGCCTCCATTTTATCCTTAAGCGCGTAGGCTTCCAAAAATTGTGACTGTAGAAAATCCCATTGCTTGCTGTCATAGGTCAGACCAAAGGAATAGCTCAGGAAGTTGTCCTTGCCAGTGTTTTCGTCCAGTCGGCGAACCAGGTAGGAAACGGCATTGAGGAAATGTTCGTTTTTGACCACCGGGGTGTATAAAATGATTTGTTTGCCCAGACTGCGCATGACACGGGGCAAGTGGTTGGCCATGCCTTCCAGCATTTCAAAAGTGACGTATTCTTCGATGTCATTTTTCTTTCCCAACAAGTAGGCATAACCGATGCTGAACAAATTGTGGGAGGCAACTCCAACATGCAGCGATTTGATGTTCTCGGGTTCCAGTGCACGATCGAGTATGTGCAAGTAATTGGCATCTACTTCCACTTTGCTGTGCAGCACAGGGTTTTCCCAACCTTTCAGCGAGGAGACGATGCTTTCCATTTGCAAATTGGCTCCTTTTACCAGACGCATTTTTAACGGCGCTCCACCGGAAGCCGTCCGTTTTTTGGCAAAATACAGCAATTCTGATTGGAAGAGATAGGCATCGGGCAAATACGCCTGAATCACAATGCCGGCTCTGTAACCTTTGAAAGCGGGCAGACTCAGCACGGTTTTGAAAACATCCAGCGTTAGTTCTGCATCTTTGTATTCTTCCATGTCGAGGTTGACGAATTTGGTATGTGCAATACCTTCTTCATCGATGTAGGGAAAGTCGATGGATTGCTGATAAATCTTGGAAAGTCTTTCGCAAAGGTCCAGTTTGTTCGTGTCATAATTCAATGCACTGATTTGTGCATAAATACCGGAAATCTTGATGGAAATGTAATTGATCTGCGGATCTTTCAACGCCTCCAGGTAGTGTTCGTATCGCTTTTGTGCTTCACCATCCCCGAGCACCACTTCACCCAGCAGGTTCACGTTTTGACCAATCTGCTGTTTGCGGCGTTCGCTCAAATGGCGGTTCAGAAAGGACGCTTTTTCATTGATGATCACCTTGGCCGTATCCAAGCGAAGGCGTTGTTTGAAAATGGGGACGGAAATAAAATCAAACCAGTAGCCAAATGCGGTGAATAGTTTTAAAAGGAAGGCGTCGGAGGAACTGAAGAACGCAGGTACACCGTAATGCTCAATGAGCAATTTCATCCGTTTGGCCAGTTTCTTGTTGTCGTGAATCTGGGAGGACTCATCCAGCATTTTGGAGAGCAGGATTTTGTCATTGGGATTTTGAATGAGTATCGCGTACTTCTTTTGTTCTTTGATTTCGTCGGGGGTGATTTCTTTTTCTGATTTGATGAGGAATTCTTTTGCCCAGTCAAGGACTTCGGGGGTGCTTATTTTTTCCATGTGAAGTTTTATGATTTTCGTGATGCGAAAATAGATGAATTCCTCGAAAAACACTATATCTAAACCTAATTCTGCATGAATTTTGTATTTTTTTCCATAAACCAACGCAAATCTTGCTTATTAATTGGTCCTCTTTGACCTAAAATCAAACCATTCGCTGTTTTTTTAGTCTTATTTTTGTAGCTTTATGAACCCTTATTTTTGTCTGATACAATCCTAAAACCTTTCCATGAAAAAAGCAATCTTTTCTGTGACTTTTCTTTGCCTGAGCGTTTTTCTGTCCGCCCAAAGTGACGAATGGAAGAACCCTGAAATCAATCAGGTGAACCGTGCTCCCATGCACAGTCCTTTTTTTGCCTATGAAAACGAGGCAGCCGCCAATGTAGGCATACCTGAAAAATCAGTCAATTTCATGAGCCTGAACGGTACCTGGAATTTCAACTGGGTCAAAGATGCCTTCAGTCGGCCTATGGATTTCTTCAAATCGACTTTCGACGATAAAAGTTGGGGAACCATACAAGTGCCCGGTATTTGGGAGCATTATGGATACGGTGATCTTCAGTACGTCAATTCGGGTTATCCCTGGCGGAACCAGTTTCGCAGCGATCCTCCTAATTTCCCCGAAGAAAACAACCATGTAGGCTCTTACCGTCGTGAAATAGAACTCCCAGCCAATTGGAAAGGCAAGGTAGTGATGGCTCATTTTGGTTCGGTTACTTCCAATATGTACCTTTGGGTGAACGGAAAATTTGTCGGTTACAGCGAAGACAGCAAACTTGAAGCCGAATTCGACCTGACAAAATATCTGAAACCGGGCAAGAATCTCATTGCTTTTCAAGTATTCAGATGGTGCGATGGCACGTATCTGGAGGATCAGGACTTTTTCCGTTTAAGCGGTGTGGCCAGAGATTGCTACCTCTATGCCCGGAACACTTCGAATGTGGCCGATATCCGCGCAACGCCGGATTTGGATGCACAATATAAAGATGCTACCCTTAAAGTGGATGTTCAGCTAACCAAAGCAGGTCAGGCCGATCTGATTCTTTGTGACGCTAAAGGTCTGGAAGTCGCAAAAGGCAGTGTAAAAGGTTCAGGCAAACTGACTGCCACGCTGACAGTGTCGAATCCCGCCAAATGGACGGCTGAAACCCCGGTTCTTTATACCCTGAAAGCCGTATTGAAAGAAGGTGCAAACGTCTTGGAAGTGATTCCGGTCAAAGTCGGTTTCCGCAAGATTGAAATCAAAGATGCTCAATTGCTAGTGAACGGCAAGCCCATCCTGATCAAGGGTGTAAACCGTCACGAAATGGATCCCGATCGCGGTTACTTCCTTTCCAAAGAACGGATGATCCAGGATATCAAGATCATGAAAGAATTCAACATCAATGCCGTACGCACTTGCCATTATCCGGATGACAATTTCTGGTACGACCTTTGCGACCAATATGGTATCTATATGGTGGCTGAAGCCAACGTCGAGTCTCACGGTATGGGTTACGGCGACCGCACACTGGCTAAAAACCCACTATATAAGTTGGCTCATTTTGAACGCAACTCCCGCAACGTGCAGCGGAATTTCAACCACCCGGCCATCATCGTATGGTCGTTGGGCAACGAAGCCGGGTTCGGACCGAATTTCGAACAATGCTACACTTGGATCAAAGCTGAGGACACTTCCCGTCCGGTTCAATACGAACAAGCCAGACAAAACGAATACACCGACATTTTCTGCCCGATGTATTACGATTACAACAACTGTGAAAAGTATGGAAAAAGCGATGCTAAAAAGCCGCTTATCCAATGCGAATATTCCCATTCCATGGGTAATTCCGACGGTGGTTTTAAAGAATACTGGGACCTGATCCGCAACTATCCGAAATACCAGGGTGGTTTCATCTGGGATTTTGTGGACCAATCACAACGCATCAAGGGCATAAACGGTGTTGAAATATATGGCTACGGTGGTGACTTCAACAAATACGATGCTTCCGACAACAATTTTGTGGACAATGGACTGATAAGTCCTGACCGTGTGCCAAATCCGCACATGTACGAAGTGGGTCATTTTTATCAGAACATCTGGGTTACACCATCCAATCTTCAAAATGGTACCATTACCGTATACAATGAAAACTCCTTCCGTGATTTGTCAGCGTATTTGATGGAATGGCAGCTGCTGGCCGACGGTGAACCTGTTCAGGCCGGTTGTGTGACCGATCTGAAAGTAAATGCGCACGATAGCGTTGTCGTGCAGCTTCCCTACGATTTGACTACCGCTTACCCGGGTAAGGAACTTCTGCTGAACGTTTCTTTCAAGCTGAAATCGGCAGAAACACTCTTGCCGGCCGGCTTCAAAGTTGCCGCCAATCAATTGACCGTTCGTCCTGCCGCTTTCCAAACCCTTGAACTGAAGAACTGCGAACCCAGCAATGTGATGATTCCGCAACCTACCCTCAAGGAAAATGATTACAAGTTCCTGCAGGTTAATGGCGAAAATTTTGCCATTGAATTCAATAACTTCAACGGTTACCTGACAAAATACACCGTAAATGGAGTGGATTTGTTGATGCCGGGTACGGAAATGACACCCAATTTCTGGCGCGCTCCGACGGATAACGACATGGGTGCCAGTCTGCAACGCAAATTCGCCGTTTGGAACAATCCTGAAATAAAATTGGTCAAACTGGACAAAACCATCGAAAACGGACAAGCCGTCGTCAAAGCAGAATACGATATCAAAGCCGTTTCAGGCAAGTTGTTCCTGACCTATAAGATCAGCAACACGGGTTCAATTTTGGTTACTCAACAGCTTGTTGCTTCCAAAGATGCCAAAGTTTCTGAAATGTTCCGTTTCGGTATGCGCCTACAAATGCCATATAACTTCGATCTCTCCGATTATTACGGTCGTGGCCCCATCGAAAATTATGTGGACAGGAACCATGTGACCGATCTTGGCTTATACAAACAAACCGCTGACGAACAGTTCTATCCGTACATCCGTCCACAAGAAACAGGCAACAAGACCGATATCCGTTGGTGGAAACAGGTAAACACGGCAGGCAGAGGCCTAATGATTCGTTCCGAAGCACCGCTTTCCATGTCGGCACTCCATTATACGATGGAATCGCTGGATGATGGCTGGGACAAAGATCAGCGCCACTCACCGGAAGTTCCTAAGTCTGATGCCACCAATTTGTGCATCGACCAAGCTCAGATGGGTCTGGGCTGCGTGAACAGTTGGGGTGCTTGGCCACGTATTGAATATCGCCTCCCATATAAGGACTACTCATTCAGCTTCTTATTATCGCCCCGTTAACCCCTTATTGTAAAAAAGTCCATCGTTTCCTCCTGTGTTCCACAGGATAGGAAACGATGGATTTTTTTTGATGGTATAAACCATTTGGACACTTTTTCATCCAATTGTCTATTGGGTATGTTGCTGTAAATGCCTAAATTTGAACCTTACAAAAATGCACTTTGAGATCATGAAAAAGACAACCTTGACGGTGTTTTCCCTCCTTTTTACTGTTACCAGTGCCTTGTGTTCTGAACAATTACCAATGGACGGAACCTGGCAATTTCAAATGGACCGTAACGATGAAGGTGTTCAGGCCAGCTGGTTCTCAAAAACCCTGCCTGAAACTATCCAATTACCTGGTTCCATGGCTGAAAACCTCAAAGGTGACATACCTGGATTGAAAACCCAGTGGACGGGCAGTTTGTACGACAGTTCCTTCTATTTCAATCCGGCTTTTGCTAAATACCGCCAGGAAGGCAATGTGAAATTTCCTTTTTTTCTGACCCCTGATCGCCATTATATCGGCGTTGCTTGGTATCGGAAAGATGTCGATATCCCAAAAAGTTGGAGGGATAGTCGCATCACACTTTTTCTGGAACGCTCGCATAACATCACCCGCGTTTGGGTAGACAACATCGAACTGGGAAAGGATTCCACCTATTGTGTTCCTCAGGTCTTTGACCTGTCTTCTGCGCTTAAACCTGGAAAGCATACGATTTCACTGCGCATCGACAACAGAATTGGTGCGGTCAATGTCGGTCCGGATTCACATAGTGTAACCGACCAGACGCAAGGCAACTGGAATGGTGCGGTGGGCAAAATGCTGCTGCAATCCGGTTCCAGAATTTATTTTGATGATGTGCAGGTTTATCCGGATCTGGCAAAGAAGAAAGCGTTGATCAAAGTTCGGTTCGACAATACATCTGGCGAAGCATTCAACGGTCGCCTTCGTTTCGGCGCCAAAAGTTTCAATTCTTCAAAAATCCATGAAATAGTTTTTCAGGAGCAGGCTGTCAACCTCCCTAAAGGCATTTCTACAATCGAATTGACTTTGCCGATGGGTAAGGGTATGCAGACTTGGAATGAATTCAATCCCGCCTTATACAAACTGGGTGTGGAACTGATGGCTGCCGATAAGACGGTCGAATCTAAGACTTTGACGTTCGGCATGCGTGAAATAACCATAAAGGGCAAATGGTTTTATGTCAACGGTCGAAAAACACAATTGCGTGGAACCGTTGAAAACTGCGATTTCCCCTTGACTGGTTATGCACCCATGGATGTCGATTCCTGGGAACGGGTCTTTCGTATTTGCAAAAAGTATGGACTGAATTACATGCGTTTTCATTCGTTTTGCCCGCCTGAAGCCGCTTTCGAAGCTGCTGACCTGGTTGGATTTTACCTGCAGCCCGAAGGTCCAAGCTGGCCGAATCACGGCTCTTCACTGGGTAATGGCAAACCGGTGGATCAGTTCCTCATGGATGAAACCATCCGCATGTCCAAAGTGTATGGCAACTATGCTTCCTTCTGCATGATGGCTGTTGGCAATGAACCTGCTGGCCGTTGGGTACCCTGGGTGACCAAATTCGTCCAGTATTGGAAAAAAACGGATAGTCGCAGGGTGTATACCGGTGCTTCCGTCGGTGGCGGCTGGGCATGGCAGCCTGGAAATCAGTACCATGTCAAGGCTGGTGCACGCGGTCTCGATTGGGATCGTGGTCTGCCGAATTCCATTTCCGATTTCCGCAGCAAGATCGATACGGTGTCTGTGCCTTTTGTTTCGCACGAAACCGGCCAATGGTGTGTATTCCCCAATTTTAACGAAATCAAGAAATATACGGGAGTGAACAAAGCTCGCAACTTCGAACTTTTCCAGGAAGACCTGGCCGACCACGACATGGGTGGCATGGGACACGATTTCATGATGGCCTCTGGTAAACTGCAAGTGCTGGCCTACAAACACGATATAGAAAAGAACCTTCGCACCCCTGATTATGCAGGTTTCGGACTGCTTGCACTCAACGACTATTCCGGACAAGGAACCGCACTGGTCGGTGTCTTGGATGTCTTTTGGGATGAAAAAGGCTATTGTACCGACCGCGATTTCCGTCAATTCTGTGGACCTGTAGTGCCGTTGATTCGTACCTCCAAATTCGTATGGCAATCGGACGAACACCTCACTGCCACCGCTGAACTATCCTATTTCGGGGCTGCCGAAAAGCAAGCGATCAAACCTACGTGGGTGCTTAAAAATGCGCTGGGTGTTGTCGTTGCAGAAGGTAAACTGATCAATCAAACGGTGGAAACTGGTTTGAACATTCCGCTGGGTTCCATCGATATTGACCTGGGATTTGTTCAAAAGGCAGGAAAATATACATTGGAAGTGGCCACCAACACCTGTGAAAGTCTAAACAGCTGGAATTTCTATGTGTATCCCGCTGTACCTGCCACCTACGACCAATTACAACAATTGGGTGAATTGAAGAACCCTGTATTCGTCGCCAAAGAATGGAACGACACTGTGGCAAGCCAATTGGCCGCAGGTGGTGATGTTTTGATTCTCGGTGCCGGCAAAATCACCTACGGCAAAGAAGTGGTGCAAACCTTGGCACCGATCTTTTGGAACACCTCCTGGTTCAAGATGCGTCCGCCGCATACCACCGGCATACTGGTCAATCCCAACCATCCCATTTTCAAGGATTTCCCGACCGATTATTACGCCGACCTGCAATGGTGGGAAATCATCAATAAGGCTCAGGTGATGCAATTCACCGATTTCCCCAAAGGATTTCAACCGCTCATCCAACCCATCGATACCTGGTTTGTAAACCGAAAAATCGGGATGTTGTTTGAAGCCAAGGTCGGGCAGGGGAGACTGATAGTCTGCAGTGCCGATCTGGAAAACAACCTTAAAACCAGACCCGCAGCCAGACAATTGTTGATTAGCATTATCAATTATATGAATTCCAACAAGTTCCGTCCTGAATACACGGTGGATGCCGCTCGTGTGAGCGACCTTTTTACCAAAGTCGCCGGCAATGTGAACATGTTCACCAAGGATTCACCCGATGAACTGAAACCGAAACTGAATGCCACTCCAAACAAATAAGAATATGCACAAAAACCATTTTCGGACAGCCCTTGCAGGCTTATCATTGATGTTGTCTGTTTTTACATCGGTTTCAGCCGCCAACACAGCATGGCCGGAAATACGTACCGAAAACAAACCAGGCGTTCGCTGGTGGTGGATGGGAAGTGCCGTGGATGAAAAAAACCTCACCTGGAACCTGGAACAATTGGCACAGGCAGGCATCGGAAGCGTGGAAATCACGCCCATCTACGGCGTTCAGGGCAACGATGCCAATGAACTCGATTATTTGTCCCCGAAATGGATGCAAATGCTCAAGCATACTCAGGCAGAAGCCAAGCGTCTGAACATGCAGGTGGATATGAACGGTGCTACTGGGTGGCCATTCGGTGGCCCACAAATCGATGCCGAACATGCCGCAACCAAACAATTCATCCAGCGCTATCCTGTTAAGGCCTTACCTGATGGGAAAGCCAAAACGCAAACATTGGTAATTCAGGCAGAAGATTCAAAGCAACGCCCTGTATCCAAAATTCTGTCCATCTTGTTTGTCGGTACCGACGGTGTGCGCGAAAGAATGCCACTTTCCAACCTTAAGGATAGCTTGCTGACCTACGGCATTCCCCAGGATGGTGAATTCTTCGTCCTTTTTTCGGGCAAGACCTTGCAACAAGTCAAAAGAGCGGCTCCCGGCGGACAAGGTTTTGTCATGGACCACCTTTCCAAAGAAGCACTTCAGGTTTTCCTGAAACCGTACGATGATGCCTTCAAAAATAGCGGCGCAGCCTGGCCACATACCTTCTTCAATGATTCCTACGAAGTGTACGGTGCAGACTGGTCCGAGAATTTCCTGAAGGAATTCAAGACCAGACGCGGTTACGATATTTCCGATTATCTTCCTGAATTCCTCGGCATAGGCGACCCTAACGTCGTTTCAAGAGTTGTTTGCGATTACCGGGAAACCATTTCTGACATGTTGCTCTACAATTTCACCATACCCTGGACCGAATGGGCACATGCCCGTGGTTCGCTGACCCGCAATCAGGCACATGGATCACCTGGCAACTTATTGGATCTGTACGCAGCGATGGATATTCCCGAATGTGAATCCTTCGGTCAAAACAGATACGACATTCCCGGTTTGCGTGTGGACGCCAGAATCAAAGAAAGTGATTCCAATCCGGTCACCCTAAAGTTTGCCTCTTCAGCGGCGCATGTTGCAGGCAAGCCGTTAACTTCCTGTGAAAGCATGACCTGGTTGACCGAACATTTCCGTACCTCACTTTCTCAGATCAAGCCTGAAATAGACCAGCTGTTTCTGAACGGCATCAACCGTGTATTCTATCACGGCTCCCCGTATACACCGAAGGATGCTGCTTGGCCGGGATGGATGTTTTACGCCTCTATTCAAGTGAATCCGAACAACACCATTTTCCGCGACATGAGTGGTCTAAATGACTATGCCGCCCGCGTTCAATCCTTTCTGCAAGGCGGAAGTCCCGACAATGAAGTGCTGGTGTATTTGCCCATTTACGATATCTGGCAGAATTTCCGCAAAAGCAATTATGTGACCTTCGACATCCATAAGATTTCCGAAAAACTGCCCAATTTCCAGAAAATGGTTTACCAGATTCGTGAACTGGGTTACGATATGGATTTCGTTTCCGACAGCCAACTTCAAAAGGCTTCGGTCGCTGGAAAAAAGGTTCAGACGCCAGGTTCCAACTACAAAATAATCATTGTTCCTGACTGTACGGTCATGCCGGTGGAAACCATGCAGAAACTGCTGCAATTGTCCAAAGATGGCGCTACGGTCGCTTTCCTGAACCGTTTGCCCGATGATGTTCCCGGGTTGAATCGTGTTTTGGAACGCAAGCAACAGCTCCAAGATGCAGTGGCTCAGTATAAAATCCCCCCAAGACTCTCCGATTATTCCGGTAACCCTTTTGAAAAGGGTTGGGTCATGTATGGTTCCAACTTGCAGAAGATGCTTGAAAATGCTCCTGCGCGCTGCAAATGTGAATCCATCACCAAGGATTTTGGTGCTTCGTTCATTCGTCGTTCGACGGAAGACGGTGCCATTTATTTTACGGCCCAACTCACTAACAAAGAGATTGACAACTGGGTTCCAATAGGCACTCCGGCTAAGTCCGTCATAATTTTCAATCCCCTGACGGGAGAAAAAGGAAAAGCCAAAGTTCGGTCGGTGAATGGTCAAACTCAGGTTTATCTGCAAATGAAACCTGGTCAATCGCTGATTCTGCGCACCTACGACAACGAAGCTATTCCCGATGCCGAATACCCCGTTTTTGAAAGCAATAAAAATGATTTCCAAGCTGCTGCATTAGTCTCACAGACAAAACCTGTGAAAGCGGACAAAGACTTGGCTCAGACTCAGTACCTCAAAGGGGAGTGGTCCTTCCAGTTTACGCAAGGTTCACCGGCCATCCCCGGAACCTTCCTAATGAAAGATGAACCCGTTTCCTGGACGACCTTGAAAGCCGACAGTGCGACCGTTTATATGGGAACCGGTCGTTATAGTCTGACGTTCAAAATGCCCAAAAATGCAGCAAACGACTGGCTGCTCGATTTCGGAACCATCAATGAGAGTGCCAGGATCACCATCAATGGCTTACCCGCTGGAATTTGCTGGAGTGTTCCGTTCACGATGAAGGTCGGTTCTTTTCTGAAACCTGGAAAAGTGAACACTATCGACATCGATGTTACCAACCTGCCTGCCAACCGCATTGCCGACTACGACCGCAGAGGTGTGAAGTGGCGGATTTTCAAGGAAATCAACTTTGTAGATGTCCTCTATCAAAAAACAACCTACGACAAATGGCCCGTCATGCTTTCCGGTCTGTGCCAAACGCCCCGTTTAATTCCCATGTATCTGAAATCTGAATAACCTAACCATAACCCTATGAAAAAAATGATGCTAGCAGGCGCAGCGTTGCTGTTCAGCCTGTCGATGCTGGGGCAGACAACCCTCAACATCCAGACTAAAAAATCCACAGTCGCAGTCAATCCCGATATGTACGGGATATTCTTCGAAGACATCAACTTCGGCGCAGACGGTGGATTGTATGCTGAATTGGTCAAAAATCGCTCCTTTGATTTTCCACAAAATCTGATGGGTTGGAACATGTTTGGAAATTGGAGTGTCGAAAAAGTGGGTGGTCCATTTCCGAAAAATCCAACGTATGTTCGACTATTAAAATCAAGTCATCCGGATAAATACACCGGTCTGGAAAACGAAGGTTTCCGCGGCATGGGTTTCGCCAAGGATGCAACGTATCGCTTTTCGGTGTATGCTAGAACTGCTGCTACCGGTGAACAGAAAATCCGTGCCGAACTCATCGATGAACAAAATGAAATCGTTGACAAGCAGGTTGTTGTCATCAAAGGAAATGACTGGATCAAATACCAGACTACGCTGACTGCCAAACGCGAAGTACTGAAAGGCCGTCTGCGCCTGTTTTTTGAATCAGGTGAACAAGTAGACCTCGAACATGTCTCTCTATTCCCGACCGATACTTGGAAAGGCCGTGAAAACGGACTTCGCAAAGACCTGGCTCAAGCCTTGGCCGATTTACATCCCGGAGTGTTTCGTTTCCCCGGTGGTTGCATCGTGGAAGGAACCGATCTGAATACACGCTACCAATGGAAAAACACGGTTGGTCCGGTAGAAAACCGTCCCTTAAACGAAAACCGTTGGCATTATACCTTCCCATACCGTTTCTTCCCCGATTATTTCCAATCCTACGGTCTGGGCTTCTTTGAATTCTTCCAACTGGCCGAAGAAATCGGTGCTGCTCCGCTTCCCGTCATCAGTGTTGGACTTGCCTGCCAGTTTCAAAACAAAAATATGAGTGCGCATGTTGCAATTGATCAGTTGGATCCTTATGTACAGGATGCTCTGGACCTCATTGAATTCGCAAACGGTGATCCCTCCACTAAATGGGGTAAGGCTCGTGCCGATATGGGTCATCCTGCACCTTTCGGTCTCAAGTACCTGGCCGTCGGAAACGAACAGTGGGGTAAGGAATATCCGGAACGTCTGGAGCCATTTGTAAAGGCCATCCGTGCCAAATATCCAACCATCCAAATTCTGGGAAGTGCGGGTCCGTCATCCGATGGAAAGGATTTTGATTACCTATGGCCGGAAATGTGTCGCCTCAAAACCGACCTAGTGGACGAACATTACTATAAATCCCCGGAATGGTTCTACAGTAATGCGACTAGATATGACAAATACGACCGTAATGGTCCTAAAGTGTTTGCAGGTGAATATGCCTCACACGATGCCTCCACCAAGAAAGCCAACAATTACCTTTCAGCCCTATCAGAAGCAGCCTTTATGACGGGTTTGGAACGCAATGCCGACGTTGTTCGCCTGGCCACCTACGCACCGCTATTTGCACACGTGGATGCCTGGCAATGGAACCCGGATCTGATCTGGTTCAACAACCTGAAAAGCATGCTGACACCAAACTATCACGTACAGCAACTGTACAGTCAATATAAAGGTACGGATGTCTTGGCAGCATTGTCTGCCGGTCTACCGCTCACCGGTCAGAAAGGACTGTACGCAACCAGCGTAAAGGATGCCAAAACCAACACTATCATTATTAAGATTGTCAACAAGGAAATGAAGGCTCAGACGCTGAACATCGTTTTGGATGGCTACAAGCAGAAAGTTGCTGCCGTTAAGATGGTTCGAATGCAGAACGACAACCTCCGGGCAATCAATACCGTAGGCAAACCCGACCAGTTCATTCCGGAAGAAGCTTCGCTGGTACTTGTCGGTTCGAAATTTGATTTCACAGCAGCGGCTCAATCCTTTACCATTCTGGTCATTCAATTGTCCGATGCCAAGACGACCGATGCAGGCTTGACTCCTGGTCTTCATGGTCAGGCCGGCAAACCCACTGTTTTCACCATCGGTGATTCAACCGTTAAAAATGGAGATGGCTTAGGTGGAAATGGTCAATGGGGTTGGGGAAATTTCCTGGGAGATTTTCTGAATGCTGACTCTGTCAACGTTGAAAACCGGGCATTAGGTGGCCGAAGCAGCCGCACCTATATTGATGAAGGACTATGGGACAAAGTCTTAAGCGCCGTCAAACCTGGCGATTATATCATTATGCAGTTCGGCCACAACGACGGCGGTGCCCCCAATGACGTCCAACGTCCCCGTGGTACCCTGAAAGGCAATGGGGAAGAAGCCAGAAACTATTTTATGGATGCCACCAAAGATTCCTTGTTGGTGCATACGTATGGCTGGTATATGCGTAAATACATCACACAGGCCAAAGAACACGGTGCCATTCCGATTATTTGCAGTCTGATTCCCCGCAACGACTGGAAAGACGGCAAGATTGGCCGTAGTGGCGATTCGTATGGTCTTTGGGCTCGTCAGGCAGCCGAACAGGCTGGTGCAGGTTTCATCGATCTGAACAATCTGGTTTCCGACAAATACGAAGTGTTGGGTCAGGAATTTGTGGTTTCCTTGTATTATGGTGACCATACCCATACTTCACTCGCAGGTGCAAAACTCAATGCCTTCATTGTCGCACAGGGTATAAAAAACCTCAAAGACTGCAAGCTGAGTGGCTGGGTGAAATAGTTGTTTCAGATAATAAAAAATGCCGGCATCCCCGATAGGTGCCGGCATTTTTTATGCGTTTTATTGTAGCTCCTCGCCGAAAGTAGTGGGGCTGCGCGCCCGGAATTTAATTCAATTTATACATTTCCGCTCCGGCCAATAAAAAGCAACCCAGTCCGAAATCATCGAAATCAACCTTGACGTCGTAAGTCACTGGCTGACTGTCTTTGGGTTCCTTGCCGGTGCCTTGCACATAACCCAGGTAACCATCGGGGTGAACGGCCTGAGTAGCCATGGCATTCCAGGCTTTCAAAACCACAGGCAGGTAATCTGCACGGGGAAGAATGCCCTGACGGATACCCCAAGCCATGCCATAAACAAACAGCGATGTTCCGGTGACTTCTTTTCCCCCGAAATGCGTGGAATCGTGAAGGCTGACGTTCCAGAAGCCATCGTTGCGCTGACAGGCCTTCAGTGCTTTGGACATAGCCGTGAAGTCGGTCCGATAAGCCTTGCGGTGCGCTTCTTGAGCCGGCATGACGTCCATCACACGGACCAAAGCCGCATACACCCAACCATTGCCACGGGACCAGTAACAATCCTCACCGTTGGGTTCTTTGTAGGGCGGGCAGAATGTGGCATCGCGCCACCAGAGTCCGTCGGCAGGATTCCATAAACCCTTTCCACCCTGAATGTTGCGGGTGTGTTCGTACATTTGCCAAGCTTTCTCGAAATAGCGGGTATCGTTTTCGATCACACCTAATTTTGCAAAAACCGGCATGCCCATCTGAATGGCATCGATCCAAGTCCAGTCGTTGTTTTGGGGCGTATTCACCAGCATGCTCATGTTGGCACGCGTGTTCTTTAATTTTTCAGGAGTGGGGCATAGGTTGTACAAATCGATGTAGGTCTGTGCAGCGCAGTAATTGTCAGCATTGCGCGTAATGTTGCCGTCACGGAAACCCCATTTGTGGAATTCAGCCCAACCGTAGGCATAATTGTAATATTTCTCGCGAGGGCAGATTTGGTGGAGTGCCATCAATCCTTCGTAATAAACACTGCGAGTCCAGATGTTGCTGGGACGCAACCTGCCGCCAACATTGGTAAGTGCAGTAAAATCAGCATACTTGGTCATGAAGGTGTCATTGGCGAGTTCCATAGTTTTTAGGATGGCTTTCCGCTCGGGGAGGTTCTGACCCGAAACTGTTGCAACAGAAACCATAAACAGTAGCGCAAAGCCTAAACAGGTTTTTTTCATAGCTGGTTGATTGAAGATTGATTACTAGACAAAAATAGCCAAAATACAGGTTGCGGATGTTTGAAAAATGACAGAAAGAGAGTGAAACAAGGCTGTTAGAACCTGTTTTTCCAGAGTTTGTTAAGAAACTCCTTCAGTTTTGCTTCGGTAGCATTGAGTTGTGGTTTCCAGATGCTTCGGCCCTTCAGTTTTTTTGGCAGGAATTCCTGTTCCACGAAATTGTTCTCGTAATCGTGGGCGTATTTATAGTCCTTGCCATAATCCAGCTGCTTCATCAGCTTGGTTGGTGCATTGCGAAGGTGCAACGGTACCGGAAGATTGCCAGTCTCTTCGACGATGCCCAACGCCGCTCCAATGGCCATGTAAGCAGAATTGCTCTTAGGAGAGGATGCCAGGTATATGGCGCATTCGGACAAGGCGATACGGCTTTCTGGCCAGCCTAGTTTGTGCACGGTATCAAAACAGGCGTTGGCAAGCAGCAAGGCGTTTGGATTGGCCAGACCAATGTCTTCTGAAGCCGATATCAACATGCGTCGGGCGATAAACTTGGGGTCTTCGCCGCCGGCCACCATTCTGGCCAGCCAATAGACTGCCCCTTCAGGATCGCTCCCACGGATGGACTTGATGAAGGCGGAAATGATGTCGTAATGCATTTCGCCATCCTTGTCGTAGGCCATTGGATTTTGCTGAAGACGTTCTGTTACTAGCGCATCGGTGATTTCCACCGGACCTTCGCCTTCTTCGGCATTGACAACCAATTCGATGATGTTCAGTAGTTTACGGGCGTCACCACCTGAAAATCGAAACAAAGATTCTTTTTCAAGTACTTTGATCTCCCGTTTTCGCAATTCCCGATCGGTGGTGAGCGCACGTTGAAGCAGATCCTCCAGATCGTCCACTTCCAGCGACTGCAACACATACACTTGACAGCGGGAGAGTAGGGGGCTGATGACCTCGAAGGAGGGATTCTCCGTCGTGGCACCTATTAATACGAACGTCCCGTTTTCGACCGCACCGAGCAATGAATCCTGCTGCGATTTGCTGAACCGGTGGATTTCATCGATGAATAGAATCGGCGTATGGGTTTCTGCATTGAAAAATCGGTTGTTTTTGGCTTTTTCGATGATTTCACGAACGTCCTTGACGCCCGAACTGACGGCACTCAGGGTGTAGAAAGGCCGATCCAACTGATTGGCAATGATTCGTGCCAGCGTCGTTTTTCCGACCCCGGGAGGGCCCCAGAGAATAAAGGATGAAATGTTGCCAGAATCAATCATTTTCCGCAAAACCGCACCCTGACCTACCAGGTGTTTCTGTCCGATGTAATCGTCCAATTTCTTCGGTCTAAGCCGTTCTGCCAGAGGTTGTGCCATGTTTGTCAATGCATTAGAAAATTCACGGAAAGGCGGAGAATTATTCGACCAAACCTTGCAAATGTACGCCAAAAAATAATGGTTTTTTGTGTGGCGGTAAGAAAATATTTTCGTAATTTCGCATTGTTTTCAACATCATCCGAATACCAATTTATGTATTTATGAAAAAGCATAATTTTTACGCAGGTCCTTCCATTCTGAGTGATTTTACCATTCAGCAAACGGCGGACGCTGTTCGTGAATTCGCAGGGACTGGCCTCTCTCTGCTGGAAGTATCGCACCGTAGTAAAGAGTTCGTGGCTGTTTGCGACGAAGCTCGTGCAATGATCAAAGAGTTGCTTAGCATTCCTGAAGCATTCGAAGTCCTTTTCCTGGGTGGGGGTGCAAGCCTGCAGTTCTGCATGGCGCCGTACAACTATCTGGAAAAGAAGGCTTCTTTCCTTGAAACAGGTACTTGGGCAGGCAATGCCATCAAGGAAGCCAAATTCTTTGGTGAAGTGCACATCGCTGCTTCCTCAAAAGATGCCAATTACAATTATATCCCCAAAAACTGGGATGTTCCTGCCGATTCCGATTATTTCTATTACTGTTCCAACAACACCATTTTTGGAACGGAAGTCCATAAGGATCCCAGCGTTGGTGTACCCGTGATTTGCGACATGTCTTCGGATATTTTCTCACGGCCCATCGATTTCACCAACTACGAACTGATTTTTGCCGGTGCACAGAAAAATCTGGCTCCTGCTGGTGTAACGTTGGTTATCGTCCGCAAGGATTCTTTGGGCAAAGTGTCCCGCCCCATTCCCACCATGCTGAATTATGCAACGCATGTCAAGAATGAATCCATGTTCAACACGCCTCCGGTAATGCCAATCTTCTCTGCGCTACAGACCTTGAAATTCTACAAGGAAAACGGTGGTATCGATGCATTGTACGAACGCAATTTGGCCAAAGCCAAACGGCTTTACGACGAAATTGACAGCAATCCTTTCTTTAAAGGCACTGTAGCCAACAAGGAAGACCGTTCCATCATGAACATCTGTTTCGTCATGAACGATGGCAAGGAAGATTTGGAAGATGCATTCGACAAGTTCTCTACCGCCAAAGGCATTGTCGGCATCAAGGGTCACCGTTCGGTCGGTGGTTTCCGCGCTTCCACCTACAACGCGCTTCCGATTGAAAGCGTTCAGTTTCTGGTTGATGCCATGCGCGAATTTGCACAGACACATTGAAGCATTTGACATCCTTTTACAAAAAGCGGGTTTCGGTACAGACGGAATGCCGCTTTTTGCATTCGATCTAAACATACTTTATCCACCGCCGTACAGGTTATCCAACGTACCGGCATAAAAGCAGAATACAATGAAAGTACTCATCGCTACAGACAAACCGTTCGCCAAAGTGGCCGTTGATGGTATTCGTAAAGTCATAACCGAAGCCGGTTTTGAACTTGCCCTCCTCGAAAAATACACCGAAAAGAAGCAGTTGCTGGACGCCATCGCCGATGCCAATGCCGTGATTATCCGCAGTGATATCATCGACGCTGAAGTCTTGGCTGCAGCCAAAGCCCTTAAAATCGTAGTTCGTGCCGGTGCCGGTTTCGACAATGTGGACCTGGAAGCCGCAACGGCTGCAGGCGTTTGTGTCATGAATACACCCGGCCAGAACGCCAATGCCGTGGCTGAACTCGCTCTTGGACTGATGGTTTACGGTGTCCGAAACCTCTACAACGGTACTTCCGGAACAGAATTGCTAGGCAAAAAACTGGGTATCCACGCGTATGGAAATGTCGGTCGCAACGTAGCCCGCATCGCCAAAGGCTTCGGCATGGGAATCTTCGCTTACGATGCTTACTGTCCTGCTGAAGTCATTGAAAAAGACGGCGTAAAGGCTTTGTCCTCTGTTGAAGAACTCTACACCACCTGCGACGTGGTTTCCATCCACATTCCTGCAACGGCAGAAACCAAGAATTCCATTAATGCCGCATTGGTAGGCAAAATGCCCAAAGGTGCCATGATCGTGAATACTGCCCGCAAGGAAGTCATTGACGAAGTAAGCCTGATCAACCTGATGGGCGAACGCTCCGACGTGCGCTACATGACCGACATCATGCCAGCAGCACACGCTACTTTTCTGGAAAAATTTCCTGAACGTTATTTCTCTACCCCCAAGAAAATGGGTGCCCAAACGTCCGAAGCCAACATCAACGCAGGAATTGCAGCTGCCGTTCAAATTGTGGATTTCCTGAAGAACGGCAACGAACGTTTCCGCGTAAATAACTAACTATGGCCCTGATCAAACCTTTCAAAGGCGTTCGTCCCCCGGTGGAACTGGTGGAACTGGTCGCTTCCCGTCCCTATGACGTATTAAATTCCGAAGAAGCTCGTGCTGAAGCCGGTTCAAACGAAAAATCGTTATACCACATCATCAAGCCTGAAATCGATTTTCCAGTCGGTCAGGATGAACACGAAGAAGAAGTGTATCTGAAAGCCGTTGAGAACTTCAACAGATTTCAGAATAATAAGTGGTTGGTGCAGGACGAACAGGAAATGTACTACGTCTATGCCCAGACCATGAATGGTAAAACCCAATACGGTTTGGTTGTTTGCGCCAGCGTGGACGATTACCTGAAGGGCAACATTAAAAAGCATGAACTCACCCGTCGTGATAAGGAAGAAGACCGCATGAAGCATGTTCGTGTGAACAATGCCAACATTGAGCCGGTGTTCTTCGCGTATCCTGCTCAGAAAGAAATCGATGCCATCGTAGCAAAATATACGTCTTTACCGGCTGAATACGATTTCGTATCCTCCGATGGTTTCGGTCATCATTTCTGGCTTATTGCTGACAAGACCGATATCAGCCGAATTACGGAGCTTTTCGCCTCCATGCCTTCGCTTTACATCGCCGACGGTCACCACCGTTCTGCAGCAGCGGCTTTGGTTGGTGCCGAAAAAGCAAAACTGAACCCCAATCATACAGGTGATGAGGAATACAACTTCTTTATGGCCGTATGCTTCCCGGACAATCAACTCACCATTATCGATTACAATCGTGTGGTGAAGGATTTGAACAACCTGAGCGACGATGCCTTCCTAAAGGCTTTGGAAAACCACTTTGTCGTTGAGCGAAAAGGCGAAGTACTCTACAAACCTTGTTGTCTGCACAACTTCGCACTATACCTTTCAGGTTGCTGGTATTCCATTACTGCCAAACAAGGCACGTACAATGACAACGATCCCATCGGCGTGCTGGACGTAACGATTTCCTCCAACCTGATTCTGAACGAAATTTTGGGTATCAGGGACCTTCGTTCCGACAAGCGTATTGATTTTGTAGGTGGAATCCGTGGCTTGAGCGAACTTTCCAAGCGCGTAGACAGCGGCGAAATGAAGGTGGCATTGGCTTTGTACCCGGTTTCCATGCAGCAACTCATCAACATTGCGGATAGTGGTAACATCATGCCACCCAAGACGACCTGGTTCGAACCGAAATTACGATCCGGTTTAGTGATACACAAACTCTCCTAGATGTCTCAAAATCAGCGCCTTGACCTTGGCACTCTTTTGAAACATCTTTTCATCGCCATTCCAAAAAAGGATATAACATTCTTTTTAGTTGATTTCGATTTGTTCTCGTACTAGTTTCTCAAATAGGGAGAACTCCTGTATCAATTCCGGATTGGTGACCTCCGTTTCGCGGTTTCCGCGCACAAATCGCAGATAAAGCCATGTTCCTTTTAGCTTAACTGATGCTTTTTGCTTGCCTTTCAGCGGAATTTGTCCATTCAGCGCTTTGTAAAAGTCATCGATGGCATCGACATTGCTTTCATCAATATGAAGTTGGAAGCGTTTTTCAACCGGCTGAAAATTGCTGCTGGAAACATATATGTACAAATTTGAACGGCTTTCGCCCGGGTATATCCGAAAATCCAATTGCCCACCTCCTTGCCGATCCACCTGCAAATACTCATATTGTACGGGCCCGGTCTTGACTGCGCACTTGCATCCGTTCATTAAAAGCACAGCGGTAAGCAGTGTCAAGCAGATTCGAATACCCTTATTCATAGTAACGTTATTTTCAGAATGCTAAAATACAATCATTTTTAGATATTCTTTCATTTTGTCCCTACCTTTACAAAATGCTTGATGATACGTACAAAACCATTCGGACGCTTAGTGAAGGACTTTATAAGGAAAAGGGGAGCAAATTCCTGGCTTTTGCGCATCCCGTCGAATCTGCATCAGAGGTAAAAACCATCCTTGATCAGTATCGAAAAACCTATTACGATGCCAGGCATGTATGCTTCTCTTATTCACTTGGACCTGATGCTACGGAAACCCGTGCCAGCGATGACGGAGAACCATCCGGAACAGCAGGACGCCCCATTCAAGGCCAGATTCAGTCATTTGGGGTGACAAATATCCTAGTGGTAGTCATACGGTATTTCGGAGGCATCCTGTTGGGTACCGGAGGTCTGGTGGTCGCCTACAAAACCGCTGCAGCCGATGCCTTGCAAGCAGCTGAGATTCTCGAAAAAACAGTCGAGGTGGATTTCTCCATCCATTTCGAATTTCCGTTCATGAACGACGTCATGAAACTCGTCAAAAAGCTGGATGCTCAAATACTTTCGCAGAACTACGCTGTGGATTGCAACATGAAACTCCGCATCCGAAAAAGGGAGGCAGAACGCCTGGAAGCGGGACTCGGTAAGATCGAAACCCTTCGTTTCGAATTGGCGGGATAAATTAGTACCTTTGATTCAGCATGCGACCAGCCACCACCATCATCATCAAAAATAAACGGGCATCGTTCGATTTCGAACTGATGGATTTCTTTACGGCTGGCATCGTGCTGACCGGAACTGAAATAAAATCCATACGTTTGGGCAAGGCCAGTCTTTCAGACAGTTATTGCATCCTTGTGAATGGGGAGTTATGGGCTAAAGGAATCCAAATATCCGAATACTTTTTCGGGAGTTACAGCAACCATGTACCACGTCGTGACCGTAAATTACTTCTAAACAAGAAAGAGCTACGCAAACTGACCCGCTTGACTAAGGAAACCGGTTTCACCATCGTTCCGACCAAAATGTTCATCAACGAAAAAGGGTTGGCTAAACTGGATATCGCTGTGGCCAAAGGCAAGAAAACCTACGATAAGCGCGAAACTCTTCGCGAACAAGACGATAAACGGGAAATGGACCGACATTTCAAGCACTGATGAATCAAACGAACCAACGATTATGGAGTGCCACCAAAAGTGGTTTTCCAAAAGCCAAACGAACCATTATTTGGCTGTTGAAGTTGATACTACCCATTTCATTGGCAGTACGGTTGCTTCAATACACTGGTGTTCTGGATTACGTTTCAAATGCGCTGAATCCTGTATTCCAAGCTGTTGGACTGCCCGGTGAAGCCTCTATCGCATTCGTCAGCAGTCTGTTCCTACCTTTATATGCGCCGATAGCCATTGCCAGTTCACTGACACTGACCATCCGCCAACTGACCATTTTGGGTATTATGTGCTTGATTTCTCACAACACGCTGGTGGAAACTGCCATACAAAAGAAGACAGGTTCAAACTTCGCCTTTATCTGGATTCTACGCATCAGCATGAGCTTTGTCGCCGGCTTCCTATGGAACTGGATGCTGCCTCAGAATATGGGTGTTACTCAAGCCTTGTCCGTAACTGCCGTAATTGAACAATCCATTGGCCCGGTCTTATTGCACTGGGCACAAGGAGCATTAGCACTCTCACTGAAAATTGCAATCATCGTCACTGCATTGATGATTCTCCAACGCATCCTGGAAGAATTCCACGTCATGGACCTGTTATCCAGGACATTTGCTCCAGTCATGCGTTTCATGGGTTTGTCCAGAGACAGTTCATTTCTTTGGTTTGTAGCCAATATCATCGGTTTGACGTACGGAAGTGCCATTTTGATAGAGCAGGTTCAAGAGGGTAAAATCAGTACCAAGGATGCAAGAATGCTTAATAATCATTTGGCAATCAGTCATTCACTTCTGGAGGATACCTCCCTTTGGGTGGTCGTCGGTGTTCCGGTATTTTGGGTGACCGTTCCCAGGGTCGCGTTGGCGATCATGGTCGTCTGGATTATCCGACTTTTTAAGAGGTCTTTTGGAAATAGTTATTGACCAAAGCCAGTAATTGATCTCTTTTAATGGGTTTTGATATGTAATCATTACATCCTGCCTCCATTGCTTTCTCCTTATCACCAGTCAATGTATAAGCAGTTTGTGCAATAATGACTATGTCTTTATTAAAACCACGTATTTGCCTGGTCGCTTCAAAACCATCCAGTTCATGCATTTTCATATCCATCAGAACCAAATCAATATCAGGGTTGTTGCGACACTTTTCAACAGCTTCTACACCGTTATAAGCGAACAAGACTTTTTTGGCTACTGGTTTGACCGCTAAGGAAAGGAGCAAGGATGATGCTTCGTCATCTTCTACCAACAAGATGTTGAGTGTTTTCATTTGATTTTCGGACTCCATGATCAGTATATCATTTTGTGCAATGTGGCTTTCAGTTTCACCAGCGTATGGGAGGGTAAAATAAAAGATGGAGCCTTTTCCTACTTCACTTTCTACTCGAATTTTCCCACCCAACAATTCAACATAGGCTTTCGAAATGGATAATCCCAAACCAGAGCCTTCGTATTTTTTACTCAGTGATTCACTCCCTTGACGAAACCGTTCAAAAATGAGTTTGATCTGTTCCTTAGGAATACCTGCGCCTGTATCTCTGATGAAAAATTCCAATTTGCTCGACTGCAGGTTGTATCCAAATTCTATGGAACCTTGTTGTGTGAACTTAATGGCATTTTTAACCAAATTGGTCAGGATGGCATAGATTTTTTCGCGGTCTGTTTTTATAATGGCATCTTTCGATGGTAATCCATTCTTTAAAATGAACTGCAAACCTTTTTGTTCAACTTCCGGTTTGAAGAAGTTATAGATATAATTGGTCTGGTCATTCACATTTGTTTCAGAAAGAGTGACTTCCACCTGACCGGCTTCAATTTTTGAAATATCAATGATGTCGTTGATGATATTCAACATTCTTGCGCCGCTTTTCTCGATGATTTGGATGTATTCTTGTTGATTTTCTCCTGAAAGGCCAGGTTCTTTTAAAAGGTAGGCAAAACCGAGAATACCATTCATCGGAGTTCTGATTTCATGGCTCATATTGGCCAGAAACGCCGATTTCAGACGATCACTTTCTTCTGCTTTCTCTTTGGCTTTCAATAATTCAATTTCCGCCATCTTTTGATCGGTGATATCCTTTGAGATACCAAAGGTTCCGACAATTTTTCCTTCATGATCGAAAAGTGGAAGTTTTACGGTAGAAACCCAGTTGTCCGGGCGATTTTTCCAGGTTTCTTTTTCTTCCTTGATCAGCGGTTTCCCGGATTTAATGATGGCTTGTTCATCGTTATAAGCACCGCTGGCATGTTCTTCCGAGAAAAAGTCATTGTCCGTTTTGCCGACAGCTTCTTCGGGTGAACGAAGTCCAAACATCTCAGCATGTGCTTTGTTGATTCTGATAAACCGACTTTCTCTGTCTTTGAAATAGATGTGATGTGGCAAGTAATTCATCAAAGCCTCCATCAAATACTGCTCTTTTTTCAGCGCTTCCTGCACCTGCTTTCGTTCGGTGATATCCCGGACAATCAACTGCACAGCAGGTTGGTTGTTAAAACCGATGGGCATGGCTTCAACTTCCACATCAACAGCAGAACCATCGAGGCGCACGAATTTTTCTTCCATCAAAGGTAAAACACCTCCGTCATTAAGGACATTTTTCATTCGTTCCATTACCAAGCCACGATAATCGGGATGAACAAAACTCATCACTGATTGACCGATCAATTCCTCATTGCTGGATGCCCCCATCAAACTAAGACATTTGTTGTTGACGAATACGACAATTCCAGCTACATATACGGCAATGGCATCTGGAGAATTTTCTACCAAACTCCGGTATTTCATTTCACTTTCTTTCAGGGCTTCTTCAGCTTGAATTCGCTCTTCTATCTGCTTATTCAATTGCAAATTGGTGTATGCTTTTTGAGAAAGATCATTGGCGAATGCAAAGAGCATTTCTGAAACTTTTTTAAACTGGCTTGCCGACATCATGGGGACTTCTGCCAATGCCTCCATAAAATCTTTTCTATTGGCACCAATTTCATCGGCATAAATTAGGAGCTGTTGTTCATCGGTTTCTTCATTCCGAACTTGTCCGATCAACCAGCTGGCAATGTGTTTTCCACCTACTGTAATATTGGCACCTGCATCCCACAAACCACTACTCAAGCAGGGTTGTATGACTGGGCCTGAAGGATTATACCGACCCAACAACGCATCGGACTTTAAACAGTTTGCACATCCAATTTCCGTTTTTCGGATAATATCACTGCACAACCTGCAAAAATTACTGGGTTTGGTAATTGGGGTACCGTCTGGTAGGGTAATGATGGAAGAGACATGGGTGGCATCCGAAAATAAATCCTGTAATCGTTGGATTTCCTCCAGATGGAAAAGATCAAAAAACTCAAGATTGTTTTCTAAATCAATAGTTGATGGTTCACAAACTAATGCGGTGTTTGCCATATTTTTGGTCTTTTGACAGGACCAAGGTAATAAAGATTTCTTACAAAACCATCGTAATATTATATAAGGTAATAAATCGCGCAAGATAGACTGTTTTGAATCAAATGTTGTTGGACAAAAAAAAATGGTTGCTTTGAAGGGCAACCATTTTAAGTTTGATTATGGAATAATTAATACGCAAACAACGGATAATCCGCCATCGTTCTGTTCACTTTTTCGCGAACAGCTTTGATTACTACCTCATCTTCAGGAGCAGAGAGCACGCGGTCCATTAGTTCGACAATTTCACCCATTAGGGGTTCCATGGCACCACGGGTCGTCATGGCCGGGGTTCCTACGCGGATACCAGATGTCAAGAACGGTGAGCGGGAATCGAACGGCACCATGTTTTTATTAACCGTAATATCGGCTGAAACCAATGCCTTTTCTGCCACCTTGCCCGTCAGTTCCGGGAATTTCGGTCGCAGGTCGATCAGCATGGAATGGTTGTCCGTACCGTCGGAAATGATTTTGTAGCCTTTGTCCATGAAAGCCTGAGCCATCACAGCAGCGTTTTTCTGCACCTGTTTTTGATAATCAATGTATTCGGGTTGCAAGGCTTCGCCAAATGCCACTGCTTTTGAAGCAATCACGTGTTCGAGCGGACCACCTTGGATACCAGGGAATACGGCTGAATCCAATAAAGCAGACATTTTGCGGATTTCGCCCTTTGGTGTTTTTTTGCCCCAAGGATTTTCAAAGTCTTTGCCCAACAGAATGATACCGCCACGGGGACCGCGCAGGGTCTTGTGGGTGGTGGAGGTTACGATGTGTGCATGTTTAAGCGGGTTTTCGAGCAGTCCGGCGGCAATCAGACCGGCAGGGTGGGCCATATCGATCATCAATAAAGCACCAATCTTGTCGGCGATGGTACGCATGCGGGCGTAATCCCATTCGCGGGAATAGGCGGAGGCACCACCGACGATGACTTTTGGGCGTTCAGCCAGTGCGATTTCTTCCATCTGGTCGTAATCCACACGGCCGGTATCTTCTTTAACACTGTAGGCCAGCGGCTTGTAATATATACCCGAACTGTTCACGGGAGAACCGTGGGAGAGGTGACCACCGTGGGAAAGGTTCAGCCCCAGGAATTTATCACCAGGCTGCATGATAGCTAGGAAAACGGCGGCATTGGCCTGAGCACCAGAGTGTGGCTGAACATTCGCATATTCTGCACCGAAGAGCTCTTTGAGACGGTCAATGGCAATTTGTTCGCTTAAATCGACGATTTCACAACCACCATAATAGCGGTGTCCGGGGTAACCTTCGGCATATTTGTTGGTTAGCCAGGTTCCCATTGCCTGCATCACTTGATCACTTACAAAATTTTCCGAAGCGATCAGTTCAATACCTTTCAGCTGGCGTTGATGTTCGCGTTCGATGATGTCGAAAATGACTTGGTCTCTCTTCATATAAACTATTGTATATTAAGTATTTATAATTAACCAGGGGTAGGGGGCACCCCTCGAAAAAGAAGCAGCAAAGGTATGAAAAAATCCATTTATATGGAATCGTAAACCGCTTTAAGTTTTTCAATCATGACTTTTTGATAGCAAGCCCTGCACAAAGGAACGTACTCGTCCTTTTCACCCAACATCACCTGCTTGTTGCCGCTCACGAGCCTATGTGAATACTGAGCCAGCGAGCCGCATGTCATGCAGATGGCATGCACCTTGGTCACATCCTCGGCAATGCTGCACAAAGCAGGCATGGGGCCGAAAGGTTTTCCCAAATAATCCATGTCCAACCCGGCAATAATGACCCGTATGCCCATGTCTGCCAACTTGTTGCAAACGTATGGCAGGTTATCGTCAAAAAACTGAGCTTCGTCAATGCCGACCACATCCACATCACCTGTCATCAGCAAAATGGTTTCCGAAGTGTCTACAGGAGTCGAAAGCACGGAATTGGCGTCGTGCGACACGACATCCTCTGCCGAATACCGCACATCAATGGCAGGTTTAAAGATTTCCACTCGTTGTTTGGCAAAGGTGGCACGTTTCAGTCTGCGGATCAGTTCTTCGGTCTTGCCGGAAAACATGCAGCCGCAGATGACTTCAATGCGTCCGCGTTGGCTGAATTCATGGTGTTCGTGTTCAGTGATATACATGGCTATTTGTTCTTTTTCTGGACGGACCAACCGAATTTTCCGATGGGGTTGCCCATTTCATAATAATGTCCGTGCGAATAGACCAACAGGTCTGCATCGTGGAGTTGGAAGGCGTCCGTCTCCGGATGCAGGTATTTGTCGTCAGCAAGTACATTCACCACATCGGCGATGAACATGTCGTGCGTGCCCAGACTTATGATTTCGCGCACCCGGCATTCGATGCAAAGCGGTGATTCTTCAATATAAGGAGCATTCACGACCGAAGCCTTTCCAGGAGTCAGTTTCATTTCCTCAAACTTGTTGAAATCCTTGCCGGATCGCACTCCGCACCAATCGGTCGCAAAAGCCAGGTCTTTGGTCGTCAGGTTGATCACGAACTCCATATTCTTTTTCAGAATGTCGTAGGAATGCCTGCCTGGACGCACCGAGATGTATGCCATGGCTGGATCCGAACAAATCGTTCCCACCCACGACACCGTCATAATGTTGTATTCTTCGGGTGTTGCACCACAACTCACCATCACAGCCGGTAGCGGATAAATCATCGTGCCTGGCTTCCAGTCTTTTTTCATAGGAATAATTATTTCAACCTCTTATTTCAACACGATGCCTTCTTCCTGCACTTCACGCTCGCAATACAGGCATTTCAAAACCACCGGTTTCTTGCTCACCGTTTCAAAACGCGTCTTCATCGGCTCATTGTTGGTGATGCATTTCGGGTTGGGGCATTTGACAAGCCCAGTAAAATTGTCCGGTAATGTCAGTATCTTTTTTTCAATCACCTCGAAATTCTTGATGATGTTGATTTTGGCCATCGGGGCAATGAGCGCGATGCGGTTGACTTCTTCTTCGGCATAATAGCGGTCAGCCACCTTAATGATGCCCTTTGTGCCCATTTGCTTGCTGGACAGGTTGTTGCCAATGGTGATCTGATTCTTCAGACCTTCCATCTTCAAAAGGGAAACAACCTTGAATAGTTTATCGGAGGGGATGTGATCGATGACGGTGCCGTTTTCCAGCGCTTTAACCTGTAATTCCTTGTTCATGTTTTCGGTCGTTTAAATCAATCCCAATGCATTGCTGATGATGGCCTGTCGAACGTATAAGCCGTTGCGGGCTTGGTCGAAGTAGTAGGCTTTCGGATTGCAGTCCACGTCCATGTCTATTTCATTGACTCTGGGCAGCGGATGCAGAATGCGGAGGTTTTCTTTCGAATGCTCCAACATCCGGTTGTGCAAGGTATAAACGTTCTTCACTTTTTCATATTCCATCGCATCCGTGAACCGTTCTTTCTGAACCCTAGTCATATAAAGGATATCTGCTTCATTGATGACTTCGGCGTCAAATTCCGTTTGTTCTGTATACTGAATATTATTTTTGTCGCAGAAAATCTTATATTCTTCTGGCATTTTTAACTCGTCAGGCGCGACGAAGCAAAATGTCGGCGCGAAGTGGGACATGGCCATGAGCAACGAATGGACCGTCCGGCCGTATTTGAGGTCGCCCACCATGGTGATTTTCAGATTGTCCAGCCGACCCTGCGTCTTTTGGATGGAATACAGGTCCAGCATGGTCTGCGTGGGGTGCTGGTTGGAACCGTCCCCGGCATTGATGACGGGCACGGAGGAAACCTCTGATGCATAGCGGGCAGCACCTTCCAAAAAATGGCGCATGATGATGATGTCTGCATAGTTGGCTACCATCCGGATGGTGTCGTTCAGGGTTTCCCCTTTGGAAGAACTGGAGGTGGAAGCGTCCGAAAAACCGATCACTCTGCCGCCCAATCGGTTCACCGCCGTTTCAAAACTTAGCCTGGTGCGGGTGGAGGGTTCAAAAAACAAGGTTGCCGCCACTTTTCCATTCAGAAGGTTTTGATTGGGGTTGGCCTCGAAGGTTGCTGCATGGTCCAAAATGCTCAAAATCTGTTCTTTGGAGTAATCCGTGATGGATACGATGCTTTTCGTTGACATACCTGGCAGATTCTATGTTAGGTTTCTACAAAAGTACGAAAACTTTTAAAAGAAAAACATACCTTTGTGAAAAGAAAAGGACTCTTTTCAACCTTGAGAAAAGTACCTTGCACGTCTTTCAAACGTCTTGAAAATGGCTCAAATCAACAAGTCCTCCTTTAAAAAGGCTCATAAGAACGTACGGAAATCCGCTGGTGGTTCCCTGGAGAAAAAAGTAGATAACAGTATTGTGGGCAAAATTCTTAAAGTCCTTTGGTGGGCAGTCGGCATTTTTCTGGTCCTGATGATCCTCATGTTTGTGTTGATTGCCAATGGGTTCGTTGGTTATATGCCTCCTATTGAAGAACTCGAAAACCCCAAAAATAAACTGGCGACTGAAGTCCTTTCTGCAGACGGTGTGATGCTTAGCACCTATTACTATGGTGCCAGCGGAAACCGGGTGCCGGTCACCTACAATCAGATTTCACCGAATATGGTGAATGCACTGATCGCTACCGAAGATGTTCGTTTTAGAAACCATTCCGGCATTGATATGAAAGCCCTTTTCCGTGCCATTTTCAAGCGTATTTTGCTATTCAATAAGAACGCCGGCGGCGGATCAACCCTTTCCCAACAACTTGCCAAGCAATTATACACCCCACAGGCTGAAAACGTTTTCCAGAGAGCATTGCAGAAACCCATCGAGTGGGTCATTGCCGTTCAGCTCGAACGTTTTTACACCAAAGAGGAAATCCTGGCCATGTACCTAAACCAGTACGACTTCCTTTACAATGCGGTGGGTATTAAAACGGCGGCATTCGTTTATTTCGGTGTCACACCCGATAAACTGAACTTGATACAGTCTGCAACCTTGGTGGGCATGTGTAAGAACTCCAACTATTTCAACCCACTGAAACATCCGGAACGGGCAAAAGAACGGCGAAATACCGTACTGAATCAAATGCGCAAGGCGGGCTACATAAACCGCGCCCAATGCGACTCTGCTCAGGCTTTGCCAATCGTCCTCAAATTCCATCGGGTGGATCACAAAGAAGGTTTGGCACCCTATTTCAGGGAATACCTCCGTCTAATCATGATCAAGACAAAACCCCGTCGCAGCAATTACGCCGACTGGCAACAGCAGAATTACCGGGACGATTCCCTGGCCTGGGAAACCAACCCACTTTACGGCTGGTGCAACAAAAACAGCAAGGAAGACGGCTCCAACTACAATCTGTACATGGACGGACTCAAAATTTACACCACCATCGATTCGCGCATGCAGCAATATGCCGAAGATGCAGTGACGGAACACATCACTTACCTGCAAGGTCTTTTCTTCAAGGAAAAGAAGGGCAGGAGCTATGGCCCCTATACCAAAAACCTGAAACCGGAAGAAATTGAAACGATCATGCGACACAGTATGATGCAGTCTGAACGCTATCGGGCAATGAAAGCCGCTGGTTATACGGAAGCGCAGATAAAACATGCTTTCAACACCAGGGTGGAAATGACCGTTTATTCCATGCATGGTATGATAGACACCATCATGACTCCAATGGATTCCATCCGATACCACAAATTTTTCCTCAGGGCAGGCTTTATGGCCATGGATCCGCTCAATGGTGCTGTTCGGGCTTACGTGGGTGGCGTTTCCTTTACGCCGTTCCAATACGACATGATCATGATGGGACGCCGTCAGGTTGGTTCAACCATCAAACCGTATCTTTACTCCATGGCCATGGAAGAAGGTCACTCACCCTGCGATAAAGTCCGAAATGTACCTATTACCATTATGGATGAAGCCGGTAAACCCTGGACACCCAGAAATGCCAGTAGCTCCAAGGTTGGTGAAATCGTTACGTTACGCTGGGGAATGGCGAATTCGAACAACTGGATTTCAGCATCCGTCATGAACCAATACTCACCATATACCTTTGTTCGGATGCTTCGTTCTTTTGGGCTGAACGGGCCGATCGATCCCGTAGTTTCGCTATGTATAGGAACCTGCGACGCGACTGTCGGTGAAATGGCCAGTGCCTACACCAGCTTTGCCAACCGCGGAATCAAGACCCAACCTTTGTTTGTGACTCGCATCGAAGACAAGGACGGTAACATCCTGGCACATTTCTCTCCCCAGATGTCCGAAGTTTTCAGTGAAGAAACCTCTTATAAGATGCTTTCCATGATTCGCGCAGTGGTCGATCAGGGAACAGGTCTCCGGCTCCGCAACAAAAAATACGGCATTACCGCTCAAATGGGAGGAAAGACTGGTACCACGCAAAACAACTCCGATGGTTGGTTCATGGGTGTGACACCCCATCTGGTTGGCGGTGTATGGGTCGGTGGCGAAGAACGCGACATTCATTTTGACTTCACCAACGAAGGGCAGGGGTCAGCCATGGCACTTCCCATCTGGGCTTTGTTCATGAAAAAAGTCTATGCGGATCCGAAATGCGGCGTTTCCCAAAGCGATGTATTCATGGTGCCTCCCGGCAAGGAGTTCAACTGTTCAGGCAACGAACCGGCACAAGACCCCGGAGATAATTCCGACGGCGGTGGTACCAGCGTTTTCGACAACTTATAAAATAAAATTGGGTGTATCAAAACCCTAATACCACTCCTTTCTGGAATTGAAATGAAAGATGTTTCAAAATAGTGTCAAGGTCAAGGCACAGATTATGAGACATACCGGAGCGTACTTTAGGTACGTGAGGATTGTCGAATAAGATGTAACGCAGAGATTGGCGCTATTTTGGAACATCTTATTTTTTGTTTGTGGGCTTATCTGGAACAAGCTTTCGGTACTCATTGTATCTGTCCCAAACTTCAGAGACAAAAGCCACCGTTTCGGTTCCCCGGAGATAACCTGATTTACAGACTCTGTCCTCAAAGTATTTGGGCTGGCTTTTAAGCAGGATGAATGTCCTGACATTGTCTTCCCAAATGTACGGATTCCGTCCATGTTTGCGGGTCAGTGCCCTGGCATCGGTAATATGCCCCAGCCCGCAGTTATAAGCCGCCAAGGTCATTTTAATCCGCTGTTCATCGTTTGAAATGATTGCAAAATTCTTTTCGTAAATTTTTAGCAAGCGAGAAGCGGCAAGCACACTATGCTCCGGTTTGAACAAGCTGTCCTTGCTCACCCCGACAGAACGGGCCGTTTTCGGCATGATTTGCATCAAACCGCTGGCCCCAGTCCAATTCACGGCAGAAGCATCAAAATTCGATTCCTGGTAGGCGATGGAAGCCAGCAACCGCCAGTCCCAGCCAATTTCGGCACCGTATTTTTTAAATAAAGGATCATAGATTGACAACCGTCCCTTTTTCCCCGGGAACAAAGCCGTTGAAACCATGTTGGATGTATTTTTCCCTACTTCGAAATAGCGCTGAGTAATCTCCTGATATTTATCTGTATACCTGTTTTTACGAAACCATTGGTTAATGGCATTTCCCAGTTTCGGTGACGTTTTACGGACAATCCAGGAAGACCGTTGTGAGAAACTGATGGCCAGGCTGGTGTTTATATTTTTGTAAAAAGTACTGTTGAACTGCGCAATGTTGTTGTTTGCAATCGTATAGTCAATCCGACCGGTGGCTACCTGTCCGATCAAGTCTTCCACCGTGAAACTGTCGTGGGGAAGGACCTCGATGTTGATGCCTCCGCCCAATTCCTGATTCAACGTCTCCAAACGGGTGAGGTATCGGCTGTTTTTGTGAACAACAACCGTTTTACCGATCAGTCCGGTCACACTCCGAACCATTTCCACACCTGACTTTTTCTGCTGAACTAAAACTTGATGGGTTAAAAATTCCCGACCACAGTACATAAAAAGGCTTTTATTTTCTGTTGTTATGGGCATGTTATAAGCAATCATATCGCCTTCTCCGCGTTCCAACATCCGTATCATGGTTACTGGATTGGGTGCTACAATTATTTTCAAATGCAGTCCAAGATCGCTGGCCATCATCGAACAAAGTTCGTATTCGTACCCCATTTCCTTGTCGCGGTAGATGAAATAGGACGAAGGACTATAGAGAGTAAGTGCACGCAATTCGCCATGCACATGGATTTGTGGCAGATCGATGAGCTTTTTCCGCTCCTGGATTTTTTTGTACTCCCTGTAGCCGACACCAATCAAGATGAGGACCAAAAACAGGCCTACCAACCGCAAATTTATTTTTAATCGCAGGTATTTTTTTACATGCATACGTCCCTTTTCTAACTCTAATATAGGTACATTTTTTAGCCTGTTGAAGGTTTATTGTATTTTTTTCACATTTTTGATGGATTACATCCGAAATGACTTTATCTTTGCGCAAATTTATGAAACAAACCACTCATGCCGGTCATGCATCCAAGCTTTCGATGGCTGGATTGCTCATCACACTCGGCATTGTCTACGGCGATGTCGGTACATCGCCCCTTTACACGATTCGAGCCATTCTGAACGGAACGGCCTTTGCAGATGAAGCATTTGTGTTGGGCGCCATATCCTGCGTCTTCTGGACACTAACTCTGCAAACCACGTTCAAATACATCCTAATCACTTTACGGGCTGACAATAAAGGGGAAGGAGGCATCCTTTCCTTGTTTGCACTAGTCAAGAAGGAAAATAAGTGGCTTTACCTGATTGCCATTGTCGGCGCTTGTGCACTACTGGCTGACGGCATCATCACACCGGCCATCACCGTCACTTCTGCCGTCGAAGGGCTTCGTATTCTGGATCCACAACTACCCGTCGTAACGGTGGTGCTTATCATCATCTCTTTACTTTTTGTCGTTCAACAGTTCGGCACCAATTTTCTGGGCAAATCCTTTGGTCCCATGATGTTGTTCTGGTTCTCCATGCTGGCCGTGTTGGGTTTCTCCCAAATCATTCAGTATCCGGCCGTATTGAAAGCCGTCAATCCCTATTATGCCTACCAAATCCTTGTCCATTTTCCGAATGCACTAATTTTGTTGGGCGCCGTATTTCTATGTACTACCGGGGCTGAAGCCTTGTATTCAGACCTCGGGCACTGCGGAATAAAAAACATCCGCATATCTTGGATTTTTGTCAAAACATCCTTACTATTGAATTATTTTGGACAGGGTGCCTGGATTATCACTCATCCGACAGATATTACGACCACCGTGAATCCCTTTTACGCCATCATGCCCGAGTGGTTCCTGGTTCCCGGCATCCTGGTGGCCACCGCAGCAGCCATCATTGCCAGCCAAGCATTGATCAGTGGCAGTTACACCATCATTTCAGAAGCTATTTCCCTGAACTTTTTCCCGAAAGTTCGAATCCATTATCCGACCACCATCAAAGGCCAGATGTATATTCCGCTCATCAATTTGGTCTTGTACGTCGGATGCTGTTTTATTGTACTGTATTTCAGGAAATCAACCGGAATGGAAGCTGCCTACGGGCTGGCCATTACGCTGGCGATGTTAATGACGTCCATCTTGCTGATGTATTACCTGAAAGACAAGACATCGATCGTTGTCCGAATCGTGTTGGGCTTGGTTTTCTTCTCGATTGAACTGTCCTTCTTGGCAGCCAACATGACAAAATTCATGCACGGCGGTTGGATCACCATCATGATCGCAGGTTTCTTCATGCTGGTCATGTATACCTGGAACAAAGGACGACGCATCAAGAACAGTTTCATCACCTTTGTGAAAATCAAGAAATATCTGCCTGTCATTGAGGCACTTTCCAAAGATAAAAGTGTTCCCAAATATGCATCCAACCTGGTGTATGTAACCCATGCCAATTACATTTCCGAAATTGAGAACAAGATTCTTTTCTCCATGCTACGGAAACAGCCTAAAAGAGCTGATGTATACTGGATTTTGCATGTTGACATTGTGGACGATCCGCATACGACCGAATACGAGATTCACCATCTTATTCCAGGTGTATTGATTCGGGTGGACCTAAGGCTTGGATTCAAGGTGCCTACCAAGGTGAACCTTTACTTCCACAACATCGTCCATGATATGATGGAAGACAAGCAAGTAGATCTGATATCGCATTATCCCTCGCTTCGTGAATACAACATCCTGAGTGATTTCAGGTACATTGTCATCGAACGCGTTCCTAACAACGATTACGACTTTGCAAAATGGCACGGCCTCATCATGAATTTCTTCTTCCTGATCCGCAAAATTGGCATGAATGATGTGACGCATCTTGGATTGGATTCGACCAATGTCGCCGTTGAGGAAGTTCCGCTGCTAGCACGCTCCGAGATCATTCAGGGCGAAAACGTAGTACCGAGACGATCTAAATTCGGCACACTGAAAAGAGTGAAGATGACGGATGTCAAGTTCACAAGGATAGATTAAAAACAATCCCCGACAAATTTGCCGGGGATTGTTTTTAATCAGTAGTTTTCGCTTTCAAGTTCAAAGTAGGCTTGAGGATGGTTGCAGGCTGGGCAGTTCTGAGGAGCAGATTTGCCTTCATGCACGAAACCGCATTTGCGGCACACCCATTTCACTTTTTCTTCGCGTTTGAAGATGGATCCGTTTTCCAAGTTGGCCAACAGCTTCAAATAGCGGGCTTCGTGTCTGGCTTCACACTTGGAAACGGCTCTGTACATCGTGGCTATTTCCTTGAATCCTTCTGCTTCCGCAATGTCTGCAAATTTTGGATAGAGTTCCGACCATTCTTCGTGCTCGCCACCGGCAGCAGCTTTTAGGTTTTCGGCACTGGTACCAATGACGCCCGCAGGATAGCTGGCTTTAATTTCTACCATGCCACCTTCCAAATACTTAAACATCCGTTTGGCATGTTGAATTTCCTGATTGGCCGTTTCTTCAAAAATGGCTGAAATTTGTTCGTAACCTTCTTTTTTGGCTACGATGGCGAAGTAGGAGTAACGCATACGTGCTTGGGATTCGCCTGCAAATGTGGTGAGCAGATTTATTTCAGTCTGAGTTCCTTTGATGCTTTTTTCCATAGTTTCATTATTTGGAGATTAATTAATTCATCCCACATGTTTCAACCAAAGATAAGAAATATTCAGGATTAAAGTTACGGATTAAGATGCTCGATCAAAATTTTTATGCCAATGCCGATTAGGACAATTCCTCCGAACAATTCAGCCGGAATGTTGAAACGATGACCAAAACGACGGCCGATAAACAGGCCGAGTGCAGAAAAAAGGAAGGATGAAACACCGATCATAAAAATGGACAACCACAGATTGATGCGCAAGAAAGCAAAAGAAACGCCCACCGCCAATGCATCAATGCTGGTAGCCAAAGCCAATGTCAGGACAACTCTGAGTTTGAATGGATTTAAGCTTTTTTCATCCGGATGTACGAAGAAGTTTTCCCAGATCATCCGACCGCCCAAAACAACCAGAATACCAAAGGAAATCCAATGGTCGAAGGTTTCAATCAAGTGTTGGAAAGTGCTGCCAGCCAGCCAACCAAGTAAAGGCATCAAAGCTTGGAATAGACCGAAGAAGAATGCCACCCGAAATGCCGGGCCCCATCTGAAAGGTCTCAGAGCAATGCCGCAAGCAATGGAAACGGCAAAACAATCCATGGCTAATCCAATGGCAATGAGGATGATGTCTGAAAGGTTCATGGACAAAGGCTTTTTTCAATTTCGAAACGTCAAAGGTAGTTTTTTTTGCCTTGAATCACTTATCTTTGTGTTCAAAATTCGCTATATGTACTTCGAGCTGCTGGCCCGGGACACCAAGACAAATGCACGGGCCGGATTGATTCAAACCGATCACGGACCCATTGAAACACCCATCTTCATGCCGGTGGGTACGGTCGGTTCCGTCAAGGCAGTGCATCAGACCGAACTGGATACTGAAATCAAAGCACAGATCATTCTCGGCAATACCTATCACCTCTATTTGAGACCAGGTCTGGACATCCTCGAACGGGCAGGTGGCTTGCATAAATTCAATTCCTGGCATAAACCTATATTGACTGATAGTGGAGGTTTCCAGGTTTTTTCATTGGCTCACCGCCGCAAGATTAAGGAAGAAGGCGCAACCTTTCAGTCCCATATTGACGGTTCCAAACATTTGTTTACACCTGAAAACGTGATGGATACACAGCGTACCATTGGTGCCGACATTATAATGGCCTTTGACGAATGTACACCTGGAACGGCTGAATTCGACTACGCTCGCAAATCGATGGAAATGACTCACCGCTGGCTCGAACGCTGCATCGACCGCTTCGACCATACAGAACCCAAATATGGATACAACCAGACCTTATTTCCCATCGTTCAAGGTTGTGTCTATCCTGAACTTCGCAAACGCTCTGCCGAATACATTGCCTCCAAAGGTAGGGAAGGCAATGCCATAGGCGGACTTGCAGTTGGAGAACCCACCGAAAAAATGTATGAAATGATCGAATTGGTCAACGAAATACTGCCTGAGGATAAACCCCGTTATCTGATGGGCGTCGGCACACCTGCCAACATACTGGAAGGCATTGAAAGGGGCGTGGACATGTTCGACTGCGTAATGCCCACCCGCAACGGCCGCAACGGCATGCTGTTCACCCGCAACGGCATCATGAACATGCGCAACCATAAATGGATGGACGACTTTTCACCCATCGATCCCGAAGGAACCGCTACGGTTGATACCTTATATTCCAAGGCTTATCTGCGCCATTTGTTTATTTCTAACGAACTATTAGGCCTTCAAATCGCTTCCATCCACAACCTGGCTTTTTATCTCTGGCTGGTGGGCGAAGCACGTAAACACATCATAGTCGGTGATTTCTCAAGTTGGAAAGACCAGATAATCAAAAAAGTCACTACACGATTATAATCCTAAGAAATGGCGTTCAGAAAGAAAAAAAACGAACATCCAGACAGGGTGGCAGAACGTGATTCAATTTTCCGTCTGAAACGCTTGGACAGCTACATCATAGGGAAGTTCCTGGGAACCTTTTTCTTTTGCATGGCTTTGATCATGGCCATCGTGGTGGTATTCGACTTCAATGAGAAGCTCGATAAATTCATGAACCAAGATGTCTCAACGCATGAAATCATTTTTCATTATTACCTCAATTTCATTCCATATTTCGGCGCACGGTTCAGCCCATTGTTTATTTTTATCTCTGTCATTTATTTTACTTCCAAGTTGGCCAGTGATACGGAAATCATAGCCATCCTGGCAAGTGGTGTGAGCTTTAAACGCCTGATGCGTCCTTATATGTTGGCTGCAGCCTTTCTGGCGTTGATGACTTTTATGCTGAATTCTTTCTGGATACCTGTTGCCAATAAGACACGACTTGCCTTTGAAGATAAATACGTCAAGAAGACCACTACCGATTATACACGCCATATTCAAATGGAAGTGGAACCAGGAGTCATCATGTATATTGACCGCTATGAAAAGGCCAGCAATACCGGGTATGACTTTTTTCTTGAAAAGTACGAAGGAAAAATGCTGGTATCCAGATTGACTGCCAATCGCATCCATGAAGACAGTACCTATCATTGGAGTTTGTCCGAATACATGATTCGCAATTTCAACGGACTAAATGAAAACATTACCAAAGGATCCACACTGGACACGTCCATTCAAGTCAAACCGGAAGAATTCTTTATCGTGAAAGGCTGGAGCGAGCAACTGACCACACCGGAACTAAAAGCGTATTTGGACAGACAGGCGCTCAGGGGTGTAGCCAACATCAAGGAATATAGTGTGGAATACAACCGCCGTTTTTCCTTTCCCTTCTCCGCATTCATCCTGACCTTGATCGGTGTTTCTCTTGCATCCAGGAAGGTGAGGGGTGGTATGGGCCTCCATCTGGGTTTGGGTATTCTCATCAGCTTTGCATACATCATGTTTGATACCGTTTCAGGCAGTTTTGCTGAAGGAGGCGAACTTTCGCCAGGTCTTGCCGTCTGGTTACCGAACATCCTGTTTGCCTTTGTAGGACTATACCTTTATATAAAAGCTCCAAAATAGTTTTCTTAAACCTTACTTACTAACCTTAAAATCGAATTCATGAGCAGAAGAGTCATCGGCATTCACGAGAAAATGCCAATTCTGGAGAGTATTCCACTCAGTCTTCAGCATCTTACCGCTATGTTTGGTGCTACCATCCTGGTTCCCATCTTGTTGGGTGTGGATCCGGCCATCGCTTTATTGATGAATGGTATCGGTACGCTCCTCTATTCCTGGGTCACCAAAGGCGGCATCCCAGCCTATTTGGGTTCCAGCTTTGCCTTTATCGCCCCGGTCATGCTCATTTCTGCCAATTATGGCGGTTTTGCTCATGCACAGTCCGGCTTCATTTTCTTTGGTCTGTTTTTCGTCGTCATTTCCTGGGTTGTTTACAAATGGGGCATCAAATGGATTGACGTGGTCATGCCACCCGCCGTTATGGGTGCCGTGGTAGCTATCATCGGTCTCGAATTGGCACCGGTAGCCGCCCGTCAAGCAGGACTGGCACCCTGGCCGGCTGGTGTTGGCCAAGTGGTTGCTGCCTATACACCAGATACGAATACATTGATCGTATCGCTGTTTACCCTATGTGTCGGCATCATAGGTTCGGTTTTGTTCAAACGTTTTTTAGCCGTTATTCCCATTTTGTTTGCCGTCGTAGCAGGCTATTTGCTGGCCCTTGCCATGGGCATGGTGGATACTGCTGCCATCAGCAATGCCGCCTGGTTTGCACTTCCCAAATTCCAGGCTCCAGTCTTCGACACCAATGCCATCCTCATCATCGCACCGGCATGCATAGTTGTATTGGCGGAACACATCAGTCACCTCATCGTAACTGGCAAAATCACGGACACGGACCTGATGAAGAATCCGGGACTTCACCGTTCACTCCTTGGTGATGGTATTTCCAACATCATATCCGGTTTCACAGGCTCACCTCCCAATACGACGTATGGTGAAAACATAGGTGTCATGGCCATCACACGCGTTTATTCCGTTTGGGTCATCCGTGGTGCAGCCATTCTGGCCATCGCATTTTCCTTAATTGGAAAGGTCTCTGCTGCCATTTCAACCATCCCGAGCCCCGTTATGGGTGGTATTACGATGCTGCTATACGGTGTCATCGCTGTACAGGGTTTTCGAATTTTTGTGGAACAAAAGGTTGACTTCAGCAAAAATAGCAATATGGTCCTTGGTGCCATCACTTTTGTAGTTGGTGTCAGCGGTGCCAGCATCATGATCGGTTCAGTAGAACTCAAGGGTATGGCTTTCGCCGCCATCGTTGGTGTGGTCCTGTCATTGATTTTTTGGAGTTTCAAGAAACTGAAACTGATGAACGAGGATGTATAAGCAATAGAATATGTACTCCTTTAAGTTGTTGATTCAGAACACACAGCGATTCATTCTCACAGCTTTGGGTATCGCACAGGGGTCATGATCATTAGTCTGATCAGCTCCATTCTGCCTATTCACAAGATTCGTAAGATTTATCTGCTGGAAGTGTTCCTGTCATAATAAATAAAGGCTGCCCGTTTGGACAGCCTTTAAATTCTATTTTGTATCGTTTCCCGTTTCGCAGTGCACCTTCAGATCGATCGGATTGTCTACCAGTTCCTTCAGCAGTGCAATGTCCAGCACTTCCTGAACATCTTTGACAAAATGGAAAGTCAGCCCTTTCAGGTATATTTCCTTGATGTCAGCAATGTCCTTTCGGTTTTCTTCTGAAAGGATGATTTCCCTGATGCCAGCCCGTTTGGCTGCCAGAATCTTTTCCTTGATGCCGCCTACCGGTAGAACCCTGCCACGTAATGTGATTTCTCCAGTCATGGCCAAATGCTTACGGACCCTTCGTTGAGTAAAGGAGGAAGTCAGCGATGTCAACATCGTGATACCAGCCGATGGTCCGTCCTTGGGAATGGCGCCTTCAGGTACATGTACATGGACATTCCAATTCTCAAAAATACAATCGTCAATGTTCAGTTTGGATGCATGCGCCTTGATGTATTCCAAAGCAATGACTGCAGATTCTTTCATCACATCACCCAAATTGCCGGTCAGCGTCAGTTTCTGCGCTTTACCTTTGCTCAGGCTGGATTCAATGAATAAAATCTCACCACCGACGGCAGTCCAGGCCAGTCCGGTCACCACGCCTGCATAATCGTTGCCCTGGTAGCGGTCGCGGGTGAATTCGACCATGCCCAGATAATCCTTGAGCTTCTCGGGGGTGATGGTTTCTGTGAAGTTGTCGTCAACAGCAATCTTACCTGCCACTTTGCGCATGATTTTGGCAAGCTTCTTGTCGAGTTCCCGCACACCGGATTCTCTGGTGTATGATTCGATGATTTCCTTGATGGCCGGCTTATTGATCTGGAGTTTCTCCTTTTTAATACCATGGTTGTCCATTTCCTTGGGAATCAGATGCCTGTGGGCAATTTCCACTTTTTCTTCGGCCAAATAGCCAGTGATGTCGATAATTTCCATACGATCTCTCAAAGGCGGCGACACAGCTCCCAAATTGTTGGCCGTTGCGATGAACAACACCTTGGAAAGGTCGTAATCCACATCGATGAAATTATCGTGGAACGTATTGTTCTGTTCAGGGTCAAGCACTTCTAATAGGGCAGAGGAAGGATCTCCGCGAAAATCGTTGCCGATCTTGTCGATTTCATCCAATATGAAAACTGGATTGGAGGTGCCGGCCTTGATAAGACTTTGTATGATGCGCCCAGGCATGGCGCCGATGTAGGTACGACGGTGACCACGGATTTCAGCTTCATCATGCAGTCCGCCCAAAGAAACGCGGACATATTTGCGGCTCAAAGCCTCAGCAACAGATTTTCCAAGTGACGTTTTACCAACACCTGGAGGGCCATAGAGACAAATGATGGGCGATTTCAAGTCGCCTTTAAGTTTCAAAACGGCCAAATGTTCCAGAATGCGTTCTTTGACTTTTTCAAGACCGAAATGATCTCTGTTAAGTACTTTTTCAGCTCTTTTAAGGTTGAAATTGTCTTTGGAATATTCGTTCCAAGGCAAATCGAGCAGGTAATTCAGGTAATTTAATTGTGTGGAATAATCCGGTGAATGTGGGCTGGTGCGTTCCAACTTACTGAGTTCCTTTTCGAAAACAGTGGCTATTGTTGTGCTCCATTTCTTTTTGGTACCCTTTTCCCGCATGTCGCGGATATCTTGCTCCGAATTGCTGCCACCCAGTTCGTCTTGAATCGTCTTGATTTGCTGTTGTAGGAAATATTCGCGTTGCTGTTGGTTGATGTCTTCGCGGGCTTTTGACTGGATGGAGACTTTTAAATCCAACAATTGGGATTCTTTCGTCATGATTTCCAGCAACTTATAGCATCTGTCCTTGAAATCGTCCAAGCGCAGCAGTTTCAGTTTTTCCTGCAGCTTGAAAGTGAAATTGGCGCATATGAAATTAATCAGCGAATAAGTCTGCTCGATGTTGCGGATGGCAAAGGATGCTTCCTGCGGAATATTCCCCGAATTCTTGATGATGCGTACGGACAGGTCTTTAATGGCTTGAACAAGCGCTTCCATTTCGCGGTCCTCTTTTTTCGGAGCGTTGTCATCTTTCAGCAAGACTTTACCACGGAGATAAGGTTCCGTGACGGTCAGTTCCTGCAGTGTGCAGCGTTTCATGCCCTGAATGATGACGGTGGTTGTGCTGTCCGGCATTTCAAGGATGCGTACGATCCGAGCTACCAAACCTATTTCATGTAAGTCTTCAAAGCCGGGATCGTTTATGTTTGAATCAATCTGTGTGAAAACGGAAAGCAGTCCTTCGTCCTGATACGTTTCCCGAACGAGTTTCAGGGATTTGGTACGTCCGATCGTCACAGGCATGACAACACCCGGAAATAGAACCATATTGCGCAAGGGGAGAATGGGCAAGGTCTCGGGCAAAGCTTCCTGTTTCAACAGTTGATCTTCATCGTTATCAGAAATCATCGGAATGAATTCGGAATCGATTTCTTCCAAGTCGGATTGCAAGCGTTTTTTTATTTGGATATCCATATTGTTGTGTTGAGACCTTTTTAAATCAATAATAATGCCAAAAAGGAGGTCCTGCCAGAAAGGCAGTGTGTTGTTCTGCGTAGTTCAAAAATAGCAATAAAAACAGAAAAGGTCGCCCTTTTGAAGCAACCTTTTTCTAAAAATTATTTAAAAAGAAATTATTCCTCAGCCTTCACATATTTGCTGTTGAGCATTTCAACCACATCATTGGTGATATTATATGCGTTATCGGCAACCATAATATTGTCATTCATCGTGTTACTGAGAATCATCTGGTACTTTTTGTCCTTGTTGTATTCCTGCAGGAATTTATAAATGGAGTCACGAAGCTGTTCATTCATCTTCTGCTGCTCCTTACCAAGTTGTTGGGTCAGGGTTTCCTCCAATTGCTGCAAATCCTGTTGTTTTTTAAGGAGGGCCTGTTGTTGACTCTTGAAGCTTTGTTCGGACAGGAAAGCGTTGTTTTCGCGCTTGCGCTGGAATTCCTTCATTTCGCCATCCAGTTTGCGGGCTTTTTCGGTCAGGGTAGCTTGAGCGTTTTCACGTTTGCGGATGAGTACTTCGTTCAAATCTTTGGAATAGTTGTAATTCAGCAAAAGGGAATCGACATTGATGTAAGCTATCGGAAGTTGAGCAGAAAACGATGTGGAATCTGAACCAGCTGACCTAGTGGTTGACTTGCTATTGTTCGTTCCGGTGAAATGCAGTATGTATAAAACTATTAGACCGACGGCCAAGACAATGTTAACAATTGAGTTGATATGTTTCATCTCTTTTTAATTGGTTAGTTATTCCTCAAATTTGAAGTGCAAATATACACTTTTATCCATATCGCAAACTATATTTTGCGTATTTTTGTCCTGTCTGACACTTCCCTGCAATCATTTTAAAGTTTTTTAATTAATTGTGCTGCAGGAATGATTCAGAAAGCGATTTCCTTTGTGTTTTGCTATAATAGAACAAGCTATGAATCAAGAAATTGAATTATCTGAACCCCATTTAGTCTGGGAATATTTTCTGGAACTTTGTCGCATCCCCAGAGCATCCGGTCATACGCTGGCTCTGCAGGAGTGGCTATTGAGTTTTGCTGCAGAAAGAGGGCTGGAGGCCAAACGCGATGCCGTAGGCAATGTTTTGATTTCAAAACCGGGTACCAAAGGGAAAGAAAACAATTCCGCCGTCGTCCTGCAGTCCCATATGGATATGGTTTGTGAAAAGAATGCCGATTCCACCCACGATTTCAGCAAAGATCCCATTCTTCCGTATATTGATGGCGAATGGTTGAAAGCAAAAGGTACGACCCTCGGTGCCGACAACGGTATCGGAATGGCTGCCCAGTTGGCGCTGTTGGCATCGGACGACCTGAAACATGGGCCAGTTGAATGCTTGTTCACTGTGGATGAGGAAACCGGCCTGAACGGAGCTTTTGGCCTCGAAAAAGGGTTTTTCAAGGCAAACAGACTCATCAATTTGGATTCAGAAGATGAAGGGGAGTTGTTCATCGGTTGCGCCGGTGGTATGAACTCCAAATTCACGTTTAAATTCAAACAGGAAAAAGCCCCTGATACCTATTTCTATTTCATGGTGACCGTGAAAGGTTTGACCGGCGGGCATTCCGGTGACGACATCGACAAGGGCAGGGGCAATGCCAACCATTTGCTGGCGCGCTTCCTCTGGCATGAGAAACAGGCCACCAACCTTCTATTATGTGATTTTCACGGTGGAAACCTTTCCAATGCCATTCCCCGCGAAGCCGTCTGCATAGCCGGTGTGCCTTGGAATGAAAAGGAATCGGTTCGCGTTCGGCTGAATTGCTATCTGTCCGACCTGGAAGATGAATTTGGCCCGATTGAACCCTCCCTCAATCTATTGCTGGAATCCGTTCCAGTTCCTGAAAAAGTGTTGGCGAAAGCTGATGGAGACCGCTTCATCAATGCGATGTATGGTTGCCCCATCGGTATTCAAGCCATGTCCTACAGTCTTCCCGGTTTGGTGGAAACCTCTCTGAATCTGGCTTCAGTTAAGCCAATAAAGGACGATGAATGGGTCATCACAACCTCGCAAAGAAGTTCTGTGGAATCTGCCAAACATGCGTTGAGCAACCGTTTGGAAGCCGTTTTCAGCTTAGCCGGCATGACATCTTGGCATGGAGAAGGTTACCCCGGTTGGAAACCCAACCCTGATTCGAGAATTCTGAAAGAAATCAAGGAGATTTATGAAGAAATGTTCGGTGAAACGCCCAAGATCAGAGCCATTCATGCTGGTCTGGAATGTGGGCTTTTCCTTGAAAAATATCCCTCGCTCGATATGGTGTCCTTTGGCCCGACCATGCGCGGTGTCCATTCTCCTGATGAGCGATTGCACATTCCTGCCGTTACGAATTTCTGGAAACTATTGGTAGAAACCCTGGCCCGAATCTAAGATGCATAAACAAAGGCGAAAAGCCCTGTCCTTAGTCGTACTTTTCTTGTCTGTCCTGCTATCAGCAATGGTCAGCTGTATATCCGATGAAATCGTTACCAACCCGGGAAATGACCTTTGCTTTTCGGCCGATACGCTGTCTTTTGACACCTTGTTCTCGAAAGTGGGGTCTACTACAGCCTGGATGACAGTTCGCAACACGGGAAGTAAGACCGTCCGGATTGCCTCTATTTCCTTGCAATCGGGCGGCACAAGCGGTTTTCACATCAATCTCGACGGAGAAACCAAGACCTCTTTTACCGATGTAGAGATTCCGCCACACGACAGTTTGTTTATATTCGTGGAGGTCAAGACAAACGCTCAAAGTGCTGCCACACCCATTAAAGTGACCGATGCCATCCTTTTCGACACGGATGGACCGAGAAAACAGATTGTTCTCGAGGCCTGGAGTTGGGATGCCGTTATTTGGAAAGGTAAAATGATAGCTTCCGATACGACATTGACCAATGATAAGCCCATCGTTATTTACGACAGTCTGGTGGTGGCCGAGAATACGACGCTTACCATGCAGCCTGGAACCAAGCTGTATTTTCACGACGGTGCTTATATGAAAGTATATGGTACGCTTTCAGCCATTGGTACCAAAGAGGCACCCATTCAGATGCGGGGTGACCGACTGGACAATGTGCTTACGGATCTTCCCTACGACTATTATCCCGGGCAATGGTACTACCTTCAGTTGGCATCGACCAGCTTCAATAATCGATTGGAATTCGTGGATATCCACGGGGCCTATTACGGCATCATTGCAGATTCATCCTCTGTATCTCAATCAAAATTGAAAATGTTTAATTCAGTGATTCATAATATGGTGTATTCCTGTTTATGGAGTAATACTTCAGATATCGAAGTGGGCAATTGCCAACTTTCCAACAGCGCAAGCTATACAGTGGCCGTGATTGGAGGTAGTGTCGCCTTCACCCATTGTACCATCGCAAATTACCAACATCTGCCCTTTTTAAACAGAGATGACGGGCCTTCACTAATCCTGGTCAACTTTCTAGCCGATTCCAAGGACACCTCTATTATAAGGGCCTATCCCATGACTGCACAATTCAACAACTGCATCGTATTTGGAAGTCAAACGAATGAGGTCGGTTTTGGCAAGCGTGAAAACATCCCTTGGAATGCCGCGTTCAATAATTGCCTGCTTCGGTCGTATTCCATTCCAATTGAGCAGGCAACGGTCCTGAATTGTAAGTACGCCAGCGATGCCAAATTCCTGAAATTGGGCTATGAGGTGGACAAATATATGTTTGACTTCAGGATTGATTCGCTTTCCCCAGCTAAAAATATCGGTTCCACCAATTATCTGAGTACGTATCCCATCGATCTGAACGGTATTTCAAGAACCATAGACAACTTGCCCGATGCAGGTGCCTATGAATGGGTGCAAGGTCAAAAATAAATCGCATTAAATTAATATTATATTAATATAATGAATACCTTAGCGCTTCTAAACGCAGGCGTTCATGAAAAAAGGTGTATTTCTGTTATTTTCCTTTCTGGCAGCACTTTCCTATGCCAGGGACGGTTTTCGGGTCGTTTTCTACAACACCGAGAACTTCTTTGACTGCAGGCACGACAGCCTGAAATCAGATGAGGAATTTCTTCCCGGTGGAATCCGTGGTTGGACACCAACCCGTTACTTTCGAAAAGCCGGAAACATTGCCCGCGTGCTCGCAGCTATCGGAGAGGATAAATTTCCGGACATTGTTGGTTTGGCTGAAGTGGAGAACGACGCCTGTCTCAAAACGCTTGTTTACTCGTCCCCGCTCAAAAATGCAGGTTATTCCTTCCTACATGAGGAATCAGAGGATACCAGAGGGGTGGATGTGGCACTGCTTTACAATCGGTATATGTTTCAATTGCTTGGGCATCAGGTATTAAGAATTGTTTTTGAAGGTGAATTGGCCAAAAAAACCAGAGATGTTTTGCATGTCTGGGGAAAGACAGCTTCTGGCGATAGCTTGCACCTGTATATCTGCCACTTTCCTTCTAGGTTGGGAGGCGAGACCGAATCGGAAACCTACCGTCGGCAAGTTGCAAGTCAAATTCGCTGCTCCGTTGATTCCGTTTTCACACAATATCCTTCAGCCAACATCCTGATTATGGGCGATTTCAACGATTATCCTTCCAATAAATCTCTTTTAGTCGATCTGCATGCCATGGATCCTTCAAAAGAACCGCTCTTAGGAAACCTTTACAATCTCCTGTTACCCATGGATGGCGTTCCTGGAGTTGGAACGAACAAGCATTTGTCAGAGTGGGGGATTCTGGACCAGCTCATCATCTCCACCAATCTGCTTTCCAAAACGACAGGAGCCCACATTTTCAGCCCCGATTTCCTGCTCCTCGAAGACGAACGTTGGCTGGGCAAAAAGCCCTTCCGAACCTTCAACGGCATGGTTTACCAAGGCGGTTACAGCGATCATTTGCCCGTTTGGCTCGATCTTTCCTTCTAATGTTCATGTTTTGCTCGAAATTCGCCCTTGGTGGATTTCCTCAATTCCACAATTATGCCTATTTTTGCACCTCTTAAAAATGTCAAAATAAACAGCAACATACGATGTTTGAAAATTTAAGCGATAGGCTGGAACGGTCTTTTCAAATCCTGAGAGGTCAAGGCAAAATTACGGAAATCAATGTGGCAGAAACCTTGAAGGAAGTTCGTCGCGCTTTACTCGACGCCGACGTCAACTTCAAGATTGCCAAACAGTTCACTGATGATGTGAAGGAAAAGGCCATGGGCGCGGACGTGCTGAAGGCTGTGAAACCCAAGGAAATGATGGTCAAAATCGTCCACGACGAACTGACCCGCCTGATGGGTGGCGAAAACGCCGACATCAACATCAAGGGCAGTCCTGCAGTCATATTGATGTCCGGGCTGCAAGGTTCCGGTAAAACGACATTCTCGGGCAAACTGGCCAGGATGCTCAAAACCAAACGTGGCAAGAACCCCTTGCTCGTTGCCTGCGACGTCTATCGTCCTGCAGCTATTGAGCAGTTAAAGGTTCTTGGTGCTTCCATTGATGTTCCTGTTTATGCGGAATCCGATAACACGAATCCGGTCGCCATTGCCCAAAACGCCATTTCCTTTGCCAAAAAGAACGGCCATGATTTGGTCATCATCGATACCGCAGGCCGTTTGGCCATCGATGAGGTGATGATGAATGAAATCGCTGCCATCAAGAAAGCCGTCAATCCGCAGGAAATCCTTTTCGTGGTCGATGCTATGACCGGCCAGGATGCTGTCAACACCGCCAAGGAATTCAACGACCGCCTCGATTTTGACGGCGTGGTCCTCACCAAACTCGACGGGGATACCCGTGGTGGTGCCGCCCTTTCCATCCGAACGGTAGTGAACAAACCCATCAAATTTGTCGGAACAGGCGAAAAGCTCGAAGCCATCGATACTTTCTACCCCAAACGTATGGCCGACCGTATCCTCGGAATGGGTGACGTGGTTTCCTTGGTGGAAAAGGCTCAGGAAAATTACAATGAAGAAGAGGCCCGCCGTCTATCCAAAAAAATTGCCAAGAACCAGTTCGATTTCAACGACTTCATTTCCCAGATCGCTCAGATAAAAAAAATGGGAAACCTGAAAGACTTGGCATCCATGATTCCAGGCGTCGGCAAGGCCATCAAAGACATTGATGTGGACGACAATGCGTTCAAAGGCATTGAAGCCATGATCGGCTCCATGACCCCCAAAGAACGCAGCAATCCGGATCTCATCAGTTCCAGCCGTCGTCAGCGCATTGCCAAAGGCAGCGGAACCAGCATTCAGGAAGTAAACCGCCTACTGAAACAATTTGAAGAAACCCGCAAGATGATGCGCCAAGTCAGCACCATGAAGCCCGGCTCCAAAGGACTGGCCGGCATGAAAAGAAGATAATTAAACACATACAGCTATGCAATTGATAGATGGAAAACTGGTTTCCGCTGCCGTCAAGCAGGAAATCGCCGAGCAGGTCAGAAAATTGATCGCTCAAGGCAAGAAACGTCCGCACCTGGCCGCCATCCTGGTGGGCCACGACGGCGGGAGCGAAGCCTACGTGGCCGGCAAAGTGAAAGACTGTGAAGACTGCGGTTTCATCTCCACGCTGATCCGTTTTGAAGACGATGTCACGGAGGATGTCATCCTGAACGAAGTGAAAAAACTCAACGAAGACGCGGATGTGGACGGTTTCATCGTTCAACTGCCCCTTCCAAAGCATATTTCCGAACAAAAAGTGACGGAAGCCATCGATTACCGCAAAGACGTGGACGGTTTCCATCCGGTCAATGTCGGTCGTGTCAGTCTGGGCTTGCCCGCTTTCGTTTCAGCCACCCCGGCAGGCATTTTGGAACTCATCAAGCGCTATAAGATTGAAACGGCAGGCAAACACGTCGTCGTAATAGGTCGCAGCAACATTGTAGGCAAACCAGTAGCAAACCTGCTGATGCAGAAAGGCTATCCAGGCAACGCTACAGTTACGGTCGTACACAGCTACTCCAAAGACATCAACGAACAATGCCTGAGCGCCGACATCATTATCTGCGCCTTAGGCAGACCCGGTTTCCTCAAGGCTGAAATGGTCAAGGAAGGCGCCGTGGTCATTGACGTAGGAACCACCCGCGTTCCCTCCGACAAGACCAAAAGCGGATTCAAGCTGATGGGCGATGTCGATTTCGAAAACGTGGCACCCAAATGCTCCTTCATCACGCCGGTTCCGGGCGGGGTAGGACTGATGACCCGAGTTTCGCTGATGCAGAACACCTTATTGGCCGGCAGCAGGGCCATTTATTAAACTACGATGAAACGGCTGGTTTCCATCCTGCTGGTTTTTACCTTAGGCTTCCCCGCATTTGCGCAAAATTCGGCCGACAGCATCCTATTCCAAAAATTCCGTCACTTTGCAGCGAAGGAAAATTTGGATAAAAAGCCTGCAGGTGAGCGTGTTGCAGCCGTCGGACGTTTTTTTTTGGAAACTCCCTATGTCGCTTTCACATTAGAAGCATCCGGTCCTGAACAATTGCAAATAAACCTGCGTGGGCTAGATTGTACAACCTTGGTGGAAAATGCACTCGCACTTTCAAGATTGCTGATTTCAAAAACTCAGGACTTTGATACCTACAGATCCCTGCTGACCTCCATTCGTTACCGTGACGGTATACTTGACGGTTATCCCTCCCGTCTGCACTATGCATCGGACTGGTTGACAGACAATGCTCAAAAAGGATACCTATTGTTTGTTCCCTTGGGTTATAAGGTCTCCAGCCTGCATCCTCAAGTTAGTTACATGTCCACTCATCCGGCTGCCTATGCTGCCCTGAAGGCTGATTCCACATTGATTCCTGCAATTATTGCCCAGGAAGTTCGAATCAATCAGATGTCTTTCCCCTATTTGCCCAAAGAAATGGTGACCGATAAAGCCTCCAACATTCGAACTGGAGATATCGTTGCCATTACAACCGGCTTTTCAGGGCTTGATTTTTCCCATCTGGGCATAGCTATCCGCCACAAGGGCAAAATCTATTTACTTCACGCTTCTTCCACAGGTAAAAAAGTACTTATTTCAGAAAAACCACTGTCGGAGTATTTGGCCGGAATAAAAAAACATACCGGAATCGTCGTGGTTCGTCCTCTTTGATCGCGAAAAAATCACGAAAAAATGCGTTTCCGGCTTGCAGGAAATACTTTAAAACACTACTTTTGCACCGCAATTGAATGGTGGTTGTAGCTCAGCTGGTTAGAGCGATGGATTGTGGTTCCATAGGTCGCGGGTTCGAGCCCCGTCTCCCACCCATTAAAAACCTCCGGTTGGAGTATAAAAAAAACCGGAGGTTTTTTTTATACTCCAACCGGAGGTTTTTTTATGTCCTTCAGTGTACCAATCGTTTTTTTTCTATTTTTACACGACCGTGTCAAAACCCTAAACTACCCATTCGATGGTTGCAGTGAAAAAGAACTGGTTCTACCTTTTCATGACCAATTTTATTGGTGTCTTTAACGATAATTTCCTCAAACACTGTATTATCTTTATTGCAGTCACTTGGAACCTGCCTCCATGGCTATCCCAATCCCAACTGATCTCAGCCGTGGCAGCCGCATTGGTCCTGCCGTATCTCCTCTTTTCGCCACTGGCTGGCCGATTGGCCATACGGCATTCCAAACAACGCATCTGGCAGATTCTCAAGCTGTTGGAACTGCCCGTCATGCTGCTGGCATCCATCGCTTTCCTGTTTCATTGGGTTGGATTGGCAGTGCTTTCCGTATTTTTGCTTGGCATACTCAGCTGCCTGTATTCACCCTCCAAATATGGTTTGATCCGTGATATCGGTGGCCCTGAAGGTGCCTCGTTCGGAAGTGGCATCTTTGAAACCATGGCCTTTTTAGGCATTTTGATCGGTTCGGTGGCAGCTCCATTCTTGTCCGATCATTACCATGCCTGGATATTGATCAGCGTCATCATGTTGATGGCATTGCTTGGGTACCTGACCAGTTTGAAGATGAAAGTCCGTGAACTACCCGTAGAAACCGATAACGAGGATACCATCAACCCCTTTAAATTTCTGGCGGTCTCTTATCGTTTCGCTGCCAAACACAAATACATCAATTCGGCCATTCTGGGTACGTCCATTTTCTGGATGATTGGAGGCATGATTCAGATGAACGTAGTCATCCATTGCGTTCATACACTGGGAACCACCAATTCTGTCGCCGGCATCATATTGTGCTGCGCAGCAGTTGGAATTGCGCTCGGTTGTACAGCAGCAGGTCTGTTGGCTAAAAATACGGTTCGTCCGGAAATGATACCCATCGGATTGACGGGAATGATGATTAGTCTGGTGGCACTACTTTTTCTCAATCCTTCGGTATTGGGAACCGGCATCCTTATTTTCAGCCTTGCATTTATGGGTGGTTTCTTTGAAATTCCTTGTATGGCACTGGTTCAGCATGCCAATTTAGGCAGAAAGCTGGGTGACATGATTGCCTATCTCAATCTGGTGAATTTCATGTTCGTTTTGATCGGTACCGGTTTGTTCTCCCTGACTTCCTATTTGACTCACGACAATAGTTTGGCCGTTTTTGCAGTCATTCTAATTGTAAGCTCCTTAACATTAGTGTATTTCCTAATCCGTCATCCGGAATTCTTTACCGGGAAAAGTTAGTTTGAATTCCGGAGGCGCAGCCCCGCTGCTTGCGGCGGGGCTACGCCTCAATAGGCTATAAGTCCTTGACGAGTTTGTTGCTGCCCTGCTTGGTCATGCACTCCTCCAAATTAATCAATGAGCTCCAAGGGGAATGGTACAATTTGTCTATATCAATGACAAAATCCTCTGTGCCATGTTCAAACATCCGTTTAAAGATGTATCCGACAGTCAGTTTATTGATGTCTACAGCTGGTTGATAGGCCGCAATGTCTTTTACTGAAGGGTTTTGGGTTTCTGAAATCAAATGCATTTCCAGTAACCGATTCAGGGTCCAGGTCGTCAATCTGGCCGGAATCTGATATTCGGAGGAGATTTCATTCATGGTCATGGGTCCTTCTTCCTTTTCGAAGCGCTTGGACAGAATGCTCATGATGAGAATGCTTACAAAATACTGGTAGCGGTGACTCACATTCTTGGTTTCCTTTTCAAAATAATAATTCTGAACATTTTGTGCTGCGTATGCAACTTCAGCTCCAATTAGGACGATGGTCCACGAAAGCTGAAGCCAAAGCAAGAACAGGGGGATGGCGGCAAAGCTACCGTAAATGGCGTTGTATTGGGTCACCCACAACTGCCCGCTAATGTAAAGGTACTGGAATGCCTGAAAACCAAAACCAGCAATGAAACCAGCCAGAATGGCATTGCCTGCCTTTATTTTTGTATTGGGGATGATGATGTACAGCAGTGAGAATCCGAGCCAGCAAAGCGCGTAAGGTATCAGGTTCATCAGAAAAGTCAGAAATGGGCTGAGCAGCGGCAGGAATAGGGACTGGGCGAGGGCTGTTTTCAGAAATACGGACAACCCGCTGGACAAAATCAAAAGTACCGGCAGCAAAAACATCGTGGCCAGGTAATCACTGAGTTGTCGCGATATGCTGCGGGTTTTATGAATCTGGAATATGTCATTGACAGCCAATTCAATGGACTGCATGATGGACCAGACCGAAATGATCAGGAAAACAATACCGATACCAACAATAATTCCACTAGTCGTCACTTCCAGAAAGGATTGGACAAATCCGAATAACAAGGTCAATAGTTGATGTTGACCCGGGAAGATTTTGGTCAGTTCCCCTTCGATCAGGGCTTGAAATCCGAAACCCCGCGCAATGCCGATGATGATGGAGAAAATTGGCACGACGGCCAGCATGGTGGAATAGGTGAGGGCAGAAGCTCGGGTGCTCAGTTTGTCCGAGACGAAACCCCTAAATGCCAATATCAGTGTTCGTGCAATGTTGAGAAAGATATTCCTCCATCCCTTTACTTCATGCTTGGGAACACGCCATAGGTCGTAGGACATGTACTTCAGGAATTTACCAAATTTTTGGCCAAAAGTCAGTTCGGATTTTGCCATAGTTCAAACGGTAAAAAATTAAAAAAAACAAAGAGCCTATAAGCCGGGTTCTGTACTCTTCCAAAAGGAAAAGTGTCTGTCATTTATCTCGACTGACGGTCGCCCGTCAGCTCTAGCAACCTACCCCCCGGCATCGGGCGAGCAACCCTACATGCGCCGGTGTACATGGTCTTGCAACCCATCAGACGTACGGACCCCCGGTGTTGCCATCGGAGCGGTGGGCTCTTACCCCGCCTTTT